>ENA-UPSA01000038-UPSA01000038.1-bioreactor-metagenome-genome-assembly--contig:-NODE-38-length-196574-cov-9.377531_pt1 | contig 196574 bp, 171 predicted proteins | sample MGYA00238183_ERZ773288 | MGnify/ENA primary metagenome ERZ773288 (study PRJEB29028, sample SAMN07631243) | bioreactor metagenome | isolation source: Switchgrass digestor | place: USA: Dartmouth... | reverse complement strand
CAGGGTTGCCGGTGTTGCCCTCCGGGGACAGCGCGCTTGCGGCGCGCCTCGTTCGAATTCGGCACTTAAGACAGCCGAATTCTCCACGCCCCGTCGTGCAAGCACCGGCAACCCTTACGCCGTCAAGAAAAGGGAGCGAAAACTTGTGGCGCCATGCTTAGAGGCAAAGGAGGTTGCAGGTGTTGGACCGAGCGCCACGCACAACACCGGCAACCTCCGTGTTGAACTCCGTATGGCTCAATTGCTCGAAGAAACCGACTGCTCGTTGAAACGCGCAGCCTACGCGAGCCAGGCTCCCCGCCTGACTCAGAGGTCCAGAATGTGCTCGAGGCCGAAGACCGCGTGATCCAGGTCGACGACCTTTCGAATGGCCAGCAGCACGCCGGGCATGAAGGATTCCCTCGATATGGAATCGTGGCGGATGGTGAGCAGCTGACCAGGCCCTCCGAAGAGGACCTCCTGGTGGGCGACGAGGCCGGGCAGCCTCACGCTGTGTATGCGCACGCCGCCCACGCTCTCACCGCGCGCGAGCGGCCCCTCGGCACCCGCTGCCGCGGCGGCCTCAGCCCGCGCCCGGTCCGTTCTAGCCATGCCTTCCGCAGTCTTGATGGCCGTGCCGGAGGGCGCGTCCACTTTTCTGTCATGATGCAGCTCGATTATCTCAGCGGCGGGGAAGTACCTCGACGCGATCTCCGCGAACTTCATCATGAGCACCGCGCCTATCGCGAAATTCGGAGCGACTAAGGCACCGGTGCTGGTCTTTCGGCAAAGCCCGGCGATCTCATCGAGGTCTTGCGCGCGAAGACCGGTCGTTCCCACAACGCATCGCACGCCCATCCCCAGCGCCGTCCTGACGTTCCCCATCACGGCAGCGGGATGTGTGAAGTCCACCATGACATCGGGCCGAAGCCGGGAGAGGGACGTCGCCAGGTCCGTCGTCACTTCGAGAACCTCGTCCGTGCGCTCGGGATCGATCGGCACCGTCCCGCCCTTGACGTCAACCCCTCCGACAAGCTCCATGTCGGATTCTCTCGACACCGCCGCCATGACCTGCCGCCCCATCCGGCCCGCGGCGCCAGTCACGACCACTCTTATCCGCGATGTGTTCTCCGTGTTCATCTCCGTTTGCTCCCCTCCCACATTCGCCCGTTAAGTACACGTCACTTCGGCGCCGCTCTTCACCGGCAGCTCCACGCCGGTCCACGGACCTCCGAATCAGTGGATCTCGATATCGGACGCGCCAAACTTCGCGAGCACGTTTTTCGCGTCATCCACGGTGTTGTCGTCGGCCTTCACAACCGCGAGGATCTTCCCTTCCTTCACCTTGCTCTCGTAGTAACGTCCCCGCTCTTCGGGAATGCCGAGATCAACCAGACCTCCCACGATCCCGCCCGTCACGGCCCCCGTGAGCCCAGCGGCTATGGGGCCTGCGGCCACGATGGGGCCGATCCCGGGAATGGCAAGCGCGCCAAGCCCGGCGAGAATGCCCGCTGCTCCACCTATAGCGCCGCCAGTGAGGGTACCGCCGGTGAGGTCGTCCCCTCCTCCTCGCATCGTGAGCCCGCCCTCACCGCGGTCGCCTCCCTTCATGCGGTCTTCCTTAGCAACAATCGATACCTTGTCGTCTCCGAAGCCCTTTTGCTTGAGCTCCTGGACCGCTCTCTCGGCCTTGTCGCGAGAATCAAACGTGCCGATTACGCTTGCCACTTGCACAGCCTCCTCCGAAACACTGGATTTCGGCGTTAGTTTGCCATGATGGCAAGCCAGGTATTCACCGCACTCCGTGGCGGCCGCAACCTCCTCGGTACATCGGCCCCCGAGCTCTTGCACGTCGCGGCCATCGATCTTCTCCTTGATGCGCAGGTACTGGGCAACGAGCCTGTCCAGGTTCTCGCTGATGCGGTACGTCTCCGCCCCATCAAGCCTGCCGTCGTCCCTGGCTATGGCCGTGTGAAGCTCCGCGCGCAGCTCCTCGATGGCATCCCGGAGCCACTGCAGCCTCTCGCCTATCTTCCCGACCATGGCACTCCCTCCGAACGAATGACGATCTGGTCTTTCTCGGGCCGACCGCAGCCGCAACGGGCTTCGCTCCGCTGAGAAGCTCCGCTGCCACCCTGCGTACATCATCTCCAGTCACAGCATCGATCTTGCCGAAAACCTCGTCCGGAGTCTCCAGAGGTTCGTGGAAGAGCTCGAGGCGCCCAAGCCTGCTCATGCGGCTGCTCGTCGTCTCGAGATTCAACACCAGGCCGCTCTTCAGCTGTTCTTTGCCCCTTGCGAGCTCCTCTTCGCTGATTCCGCACGACGCGACCCGTTCAAGCTCTTCGCGGATCAAATCCTCCACGACCTCCGCACGGTCCGGGTTCGTCGCCGCATAGAGGATGAAAGCCCCCACATCGTCAAACGAAGCTACGTACGAGTATGTCGAGTAGACTAGGCCCCGATCTTCCCTGAGATTCTGAAACAGCCTCGAGCTCATGCCACCGCCAACAGCGATGTCGAGGAGATAAAGCGCGAACCTTTTCGGATGTTTCCTGTTGTATGCCTCAACTCCGAGGCAGAGATGGACCTGTTCGATGTTCTTCTGTCGAAACACGCGCACCCCTGGCGTCCATGACGGGCGCACCTCGTCGTGCACAGTGCCAGACGGTGGCAGCTCGAGGTGTCTATCCAATGCCTCCAAGATCCTCTCGTGACTCACGTGTCCCGCTGCCGCAACCACCACATTGTCACACGTGTAGTGGTCGTGCATGTACCTCGCCACCACGTCCCGCGTGAGGCTTCCAAGCGTCTTCTGCGTCCCGAGCACGGGCAAACCCAGGGACCGGTTGCCCCAGCCGGCAGCCGCGATCTCGTCGTGAACCAGGTCTTCCGGCGAATCCTCGTACATCCCGATCTCCTCGGCCACCACCCCCCTCTCCTTCTCCACGTCCTCCGGAGCCAGGAGCGGCCGGCAAACCAAGTCGCACAGGATGTCCACGGCGAGGTCAACGTGCCGGTCGAGCACCTTTGCATAAAAGCAGGTATGATCCTTTCCCGTGAAGGCGTTTAGTTGGCCTCCGACGTCGTCCATCTCTTCGGCGATCTGCCTCGCGGTGCGCCGCGTCGTCCCCTTGAACACCAGGTGCTCGATGAAGTGCGAGACGCCGTTCTCAGCCGGATGCTCCCACCGAGATCCCGCCCTTACCCAAATGCCGATTGAGCAAGACCGCACGTCGGGGATCTCTTCTGTGACAACCCTCACACCAGAAGGGAGGCAGGTGCGCTTGTAGGAAACCGTGTCACCCGTCTTTGACAGTTCTCTCCACCCCTCGTCATCAACCGACAGACATTCATAAATTCGCCCACGTCAATATGATTCCTCTTTCGTACCGAGAGAATCTCGCCAGGTTGTTGCACACGACTCTTCCGCCTGCTGGGGCGTGCGCCGAGTTGGACGGCCGAAGCGCGTCGCGCGCCTCATCCGGAGCGCGCCGGGGCGGGGCTGTGCTTTGGAGCTTTGGAATACGAAGTCTGCATGCATGCCTCGCGTTCCGCCGCTACGCTTGGATGGAAGCAGCTACAGAAACAGGTTTGGCTAGTGAAAGTTACATAAAGGATCGTCGGGCTTGCAATAGAAGTCCACATTACACACCGTGTGCGTCCGCATCGGCCGGACGTTCCGACCGAGGAGGAGAAGCCCGACTTGGACCCAAAGATCGCAGCAGCTGTCATGACCCTCCTTCTACTGGTTTTCTCAGCACAAGACCAAACCCCCTCCCCCGGCCCCGTCGAGCCGCCTGCGGATGCGCCCGGTGTGTCGGTATCGGGCGGGGCCGCTTCCGGGCCCGCAGCCGGGCTGGCATCGACCGGGAGCGGCGCAAGCCAGGGAGCCAAAAACGCAGCCGGGAGCACGCAGCGCGGGTCCGCTAGCACAGCTTCGTCAGGATCATCCAAGGCAAGGCCCGCGCCCCTCCTGGAGCCTGGCACGAGTACCACTGTGACAGAACGCGCGCGGGTGAGGAAGGGGCCCGGCACGTCATACGCCACCCTAACAAAGGTGAATCCCGCCACGAAGCTCGTCGTCCTTGCGCGTCACGATGACTGGTACCAGGTCCGATTGGATGGCGGCAAAGTAGGCTGGATCGCGGGTTTTCTGCTGGTGGACCCGCTTGACGCGCGCGAAGGCGACGCGGGTCTCGGAGCCAACGACGCAGCCTCCGCTACGCCGGGACGTAGCACGAACAGCACCACCTGGGTGTTGGGGTACTATACGGAGGACTACCCGGGCGACCCCACGTCGTACGGCTCGCTCCTGAGGGGCAAGGGGGTCCTCGACTCCATGGCGGCCTTTCTCCACCCTGTGGGGACCGACGGCCGCGTATCCGGGACGGCGAGCAAGCGCGCGGTCGAAGCCGCGAAGGCGGCTGGAATTCAGGCCCTAGCGCTCGTCCATAATATGGGTCCTTCAGGATTCGACGCAAAACGCGCAAGCGCCCTTCTCCAGAACACGAACTCACGGGAAGCGGCGATACGAGACATCCTGAGCATCCTGGAGCAGGGTGGGTACGACGGGGTGAACATCGACCTCGAAAACGTTCGCCCGTCCGAGCGGGACAAGCTCACAGCGTTCATGCAGGAGCTCGCTCAAAAGCTCAAGCCGCGGGGGTATCTCGTAACCATGTCGGTGCCGGCGAAGACTGCGGATCATTCAGGAGCGGACTGGGTCGGTGCGTTCGACTACTACGCACTTGGCCGCGTGTGCGACCGCGTGATGCTGATGACCTACGACGAGCATTCTTGGACCAGCGGCCCTGGCCCGGTCGCGTCGTACAATTGGGTGGAGAAGGTCGTGCGGTATGCAATAACGCAGATGCCGCGCAGCAAGATCCTGCTGGGGATCCCGGCTTATGGGTATGATTGGAATCTCCAGACGGGCAAGGTGACGGCCCTCTCGTACACGCAGGTCATGAGCCGCGCCAAAGCCCTCGGCATCGACCCGTCGTGGGACCAGACCGCGAGATCGCCTTATTTCAAATACGTAGACTCGCATGGCGCCCGACACGAGGTGTGGTTCGAGTCCTCCAGCAGCATAAAGCCCAAGCTCGACCTCGTCACCGCGTACAACTTGGGAGGCGTGGCCATATGGCGCTTGGGATACGAGGATGACGCCTACTGGCAGGTCATCCGGCAGAAGCTGGGATGACGGCGCCGGGATGACGGCAGTAGACGCGTAGGACGGGACGGGTGCCACAGCCCGCTGCCCACCGTCTCACCGAGCGCCCACGAGCTCAGATATGGTCGCGAACTGATAGCCGTTTTTCCGTGCGGTCTCAATGATGGCGGGAAGCGCCTTGATCGTGACCTCTGTAGGGTGCATCAGGACTATCGCACCAGGCGACATCTTTCGCACAACCCGGTCGATCACCTTCTGATGGTCCTTCGTGTTCCAGTCTATGGTGTCGATCGTCCACATGATAGTGGTGTAGCCCAGAGACGCGGCGGCCGATGTCACCGTCTGGTTGCATTCCCCGTACGGGGGAGCGAACAGCTTCCTCGGCTTCGCGCCGAGCCTCCCGAGCAGGTCCTCGTTCCGGAGAATCAGGTCACGGATCTCGGCCTCAGGCATCTTGGCCACGTGCACATGTTTCGCGCCATGGTTTCCGATGTCATGCCCTTCAGCTGCAAGGAGCTTCACCGAATCCGGGTACTTCTGGGCCCACTCTCCGTCGATGAAGAAAGTAGCCTTGACGTTGTTGGCGCGGAGGATCTCCAGCATGCCAGGGAGGTATTCCTCACCCCACGCCACGTTTACCGCGAGGGCCATGACCTTCTGGTCGGTGTCGACTTTGTACACGGGGCTGAAGAGCCTTCGCGTTATGGTGGGCATCACCGTCACCCTGGCGAGCTCCACCGCTTCGCCAGGCTTAGCCTGCATCACCCTGGCTACGGTGAGGTCCACATCGATATCAGTGCCTGGTTCCTCAGCTATTATCTCTCCGGTCTCCTTGAAGAGCATGGCGTCCTTCGGTGCGACCCGTTCCTCTTCCGCCATGGTTTCCACGATCCGCCGCACTTCCTGAGGCATTAGCCCGGCTACCTGTCTGCCCTCGAGAGTCACGCCGGGCCGCACCCCGTAGAAGACCCGTTTCACCTCATCGAGGGACGAGACGAAAACCGCGGTGAATACCATGACAAGGACCGCAAACGCCGCGAGCAATATGCCTTCCTTGCTTATCACGATGGCTGTCAGGCGTGCCTCGCGCTTCGGGATCAACCTGTCCTCCCTACGCATCCACCGGAGACCTCCCCTCATGTCGTCCTGCTTCCCCCGGCACCTCTATAGGACGCTGCTCTCCCGTGTGAGGGTGTATGTAGTACCTTCCCTCCAGCAGAAGGCTGGAAAGAGGAACGATGGCGTATCCCTGCTTCTTCAGCTCGGTTATGACGGAAGGCAGGGCTTCGACGGTGTGGGTGCCCGTGACATGGAATCTCACGATGGCCCCCTTGTGAATCTTTCCCAAAACCCTGTCTTTGATGTCGGCAGGGGGGGCACCCCGCCAATCCAGCGAATCTATGCTCCATATGACGGTTTCGTAACCGAGGTCTCTGGCGGCCTCGATGACCTTGTTGCTATACTCGCCGTAGGGCGGCCGGAACACCTTGGGGGCACGTCCTGTGACCTCTTCCAGGGCCTTGTGGGCCTTCTCCAACTCCCGCTTCAGCTCGGAAGGGGAAAGCGAGTTCGGGTGCGGCACAGAGTAAGTATAGTTCCCTAGATCGTGACCGTCCGAGACGATCTGCCGAGCCACGACAGGATGGTCCGACACCCATTTGCCGGAGACGAAGAAGGTGGCCTTGACCTCATGCTCCCTAAGCACCGCGAGGATCTCCGCCGTCCGGTCCCTGCCGAACCCGCTTTCGAACGTGAAGGCCACCTTCTTGTCGGCGCTCGCAACGAAGTACACAGGAACGAGCCTGCCCGACACGGTGGCGATGACCGCCCGCGCAGCGCCCACGAGAGCGAGTTCAGCGGCGTGAACGATGGCGAGCAATAGGATGGCTGCGATCACCAGGCGGCGCCAGTTTCGCCCTATGACAACGAGCATGGACCGCCCTCCCCCATGGACCGCGTTCCCGTAATTATGTATGCCGGCTGGGAACGCCACATTCCTGGGGTTATCGAGATGCTGCAGCATCGGTGCACCTCTGCCGGGCCCGCGCGCGGGTCCGGCACAGCCCCGTGGCTCGAGCAAGGAGGCGGGGGCGTCGCCTGCGCCCCCGCACCTGCCGACCCGTTGCCAAGCAACGTTGCCAACCAAGGTCATGGCCTGCCCTGACCCGAGCCTTGCCGAGCAGGCCCGACGCGCCAAGCTCCTTGGCCTATGCCCTCACCTCGCGAAGTAGTGGTTTCCTATGATGATTGTTATGGGACGGGAGAAGATCCACGGAGAGGAGACTTTCGCAGGATTGTAGAAGTAGAGGGCGCCATACGTGGGGTCCCATCCGGCCAACGCGTCCTGGGCGGCCCGATAAGACTCAGGGTCCGGCGGCAGGTTGATCTGCCCGTCCATGACAGACGTGAACGCCCACGGCTCGTATATCACCCCGGCTACTGTCTTGGGGAAACGCGGGTTCTTCAGTCTGTTCATGACGACCGCACCCACGCCCACCTTGCCCAGGTACGGCTCGCCTCTGGCCTCACCCGCGATGAGGTGGGCCAACAGCTCGTAATCGGATGATGCCGCGCTCGCGACGTCGCCCGACGGCACGGGAAGACGCGCCGACGAGACGAGGAGCACGGCCAGAAGTCCGAGTGCCACGATTCTGGTCTTGCCGAGTCTCATGGCGTTACCTCCTTACCTGGTACTTTGTCGACGCGCGCGAACACGCGCGAGGCGGAGCCCGATGGGCCCCATTAATACGAACTCGTGAGCGGATCATAGCATACCAAAGCAGGGCAAGGCAACCGGAAGATCATGTCAGGGCGGAGTCCGCGTCAGCCAAGCCAAGATCGCACCCTCGACACAACGTCCGCGGCCGCGCCGGCGTAGCACTCGACGCCGGTGGGGAGCGAAGACAGGAAGACTGCGCCGTAACGCTTCTCCACGAGCCGCTTGTCGAGGACGACCACCACGCCCCTGTCCTCACGCGTTCTTATGAGCCTTCCGAATCCCTGCCGGAACCTCACGACCGCGCTCGGCAGGGTATACGAGTAGAACCCGCTGCTGCCCGCCTTTTCCGCGGCCTCCACCTTCGCCTCCACGAGCGGGCTCGTGGGCACCTGAAACGGCAGTTTCACCAGGATGACACAGGACAGGGCCTCGCCAGGCACGTCAACGCCTTGCCAAAAGCTGTCGGCTCCGAGCAGGACACCCGGTTTCTCCCGGAAATGCGTGAGCATGAGATGGCGAGGCATGTCTCCTTGTCTGAACACTGGGATCCCGGTGCCCTCCAGACCTGCGCGCAGCACCTCGTGGGTGTGGTAAAGCATGTCCATGGACGTGAAGAGGACAAAGGCCCGCCCCCTGGACGCCTTCACGATGTCGACGATCGCCCGTGCGGCCGCGTCCTGGAACGCTGGGTCCTGAGGATGCGGGAGGTCGCAGGCCACGGCAAGCAGCGCTTGTCTTGAGAAGTCAAACGGCGAGTCGAACACGATCTCGAGTGGCGGCTCGCTCGGGCCCGTGAGGCCGACTTCCTTTCTAAAAAAGCCAAACTCTCCTCGCACGGTCAGAGTGGCTGAGGTAAACACAGCCGACTCGACTTGGGAGAAGAGGCGTTCCCCAAGGATCGGCCCGACGTCGAGAGGCGTCGCCACGAGCTCGACGTCGTTGGGAAGCATCTCGGCCCAGTACACGTGCGTTTCATCCCCCCGGCGCATCACGAAGTCGAGGGCTGCGGCCTCCGAGGAAATCCTCACAGCCGAGCCCTGGAGCTCCGCCATGAGTCCCTGGAGACGCTCGTCGCCGTTAGCATCGAGGTCAGCGAGGCTGTCCAGCACAGAGCCGAGGTCGCGGGCCACCTCATCCGCCCTGATGATGACGCGTTCGGCGCCGGGAGCGATGTCCTCCTTCCAGGCCGCCGACGCGACGAGCTCGTCCTTCAATCTCACCGCGCGTTGCCTCGCGCGGTCACGCTCGCCTTGGCCCTCCCGCGAGCTATCCCACCCCATCTCTCTGCGAACAGGGTCAGGGCCCAAGGGATCCATCACCCGCGTGAGCGAGTCGAAGAACCACTCGACGCTCTCGCGCAGGCGCTTGACGCTCTCGGTGGCAACGTCCACCAGGCGTCCCACACTGGCACGCTCGCCTTGTGCGCCCTCTCCGTCGCCGTCGCGAAACAGGCTTGCCCGGAGCGATGCAAGCAGCCCGCCCTCGCCTCTTCGGCCGTCACCCCTGCCGCGTCCCCGCTCTGCGCGCACGAGGTCTTGGCAGGCCTTGCGCATTTGCGCGAGGCTCGCACGGCGACCTAGCCTTTCAGCCGCGACCTCTGGGACGTTGTGAGCCTCGTCGAAGATGACGTAATGATAATCTGGAAGAACCCGCGCACCCGGCATGCCCGGGCCCGTCGCCCTGAGCGCAAGGTCGGAGAAAAGCAGGTGGTGGTTGGTGACCAGGATGTCCGCTTGTTCCATCTCCGCCCTCGCCCGGGCGAAATAGCACGTGGAAAGATAGGGGCACCTCGCGCGAAGGCACGACATGGAGTCGGACGCGATCTGGTCCCAGAGAGCCTGGGGCACCGCAATATGGAAGTCCGACTTCGAGCCAGTGGGGACGCTCGGCAATTCGGAAAGGACGGCCGCCAGGGCCTGCCTGAAAGCCGGGTCGGCCGGGGGGTCATCGGCCTCGCTCGCGACGCGTGCAAGCTTGCGCCGGCACACGTAATTGGCTCTGCCTTTTACTAGAGTGAAACGGAACCGCGCGCCGAGCGCGCGCGAGAGGCCGGGGAGGTCCTTGTGGATGAGCTGCTCCTGAAGGTTTATCGTGTTTGTGGACACGACGACCTTCTCGTTGCTTTCGCGAGCCCACAGCACGGCAGGCACGAGGTACGCAAGGGACTTGCCGGTGCCGGTGCCGCTCTCGATGAACGCGTGACGAGAGGTGGCGAACGCCTTCCAGACTGCGATGGCCATTTCGACTTGGGGCTGCCTCACCTCGTAACCCTCGAATGCCGAGGCGAGCGGCCCGTGCGCTGAAAAGACAGCCGCCACCTCGTCCTTGCCGACCCGCGACATCTACCAGCTCACCGCCTCAGCCGCGAGGCGGCGCAATACAGCGAGGTTGCGCGCGTCGTCGTCGAGGGTTTTGCGAGGAGTCTCGAGGATGAAAGGAAGATGGGCGAGCTTCGTACAGCCGAGAATGGTGCGGAAGCCGTCTTCGCCGATGCATCCCTTCCCGATGTCAGCATGACGGTCCAGGTGCGACCCGAGATCTCCGACGGAATCATTGGCGTGCACCAACGCGAGGCTCGTCCAGCCCACGGTGGCCTTCAGCTTTTCAAGGACTTCCGACAAGCCCTCCGCGGTCCGGATCTCATAGCCTGCCGCGAGCACGTGGCAGGTATCCAAGCATATGCCCAGCGGCACAGCACGTGCCCGGTCCATGATCTCCATCTGTTCCTCGAACGTCTTGCCTATCTCCGTGCCAGCGCCAGACACCATCTCCAGGAGGAGGCGTGGCTTTTCTGCAGCCCCGTTGCCCGTCGAGGGCGTGTGACACGCGATCTCGCACGCGTCAACGATCGCCGAGGCGATCCTGGCGATGCCGGCCGCCTCTCCCGAGCCGAGATGGCTCCCGGGGTGAAACACGAGCATCTCGGCACCGACCGCCTTTGCGAGCATGATGTCATGGGCAAGCGCGTCCCGCGACGCCTCATACGTCTCCTTCTTCGGGGACGCGAGGTTGAGCAGGTACGGAGCGTGGATGACGAGCGGCTGGATCCCCGCGGCCGCGAGACCCTCCTTGAAAACCCGGGCCTCTTCTTTATCGATCACCCCCGCCCGGAGGCTTCGCGGGCTTCGCGAGAACATCTGCATCGTGTCACACTTGAGGAAGCGGGCGGCTTCGAGAGCGCTCCGGAGACCGCCGGCCCTGTTCACGTGGGCGCCGAACTTCACGGCACATCACCCCCGTGGGCAGGTATTCGCTGCTCGGAAGGGATTTCCTGCAAAGGCAGGGGCCACGCCCGTTCGCAGGTTGGGTCCGTGAGGATGGGTTTCTCGCTATCTGCGCCCGAGGGCGTCCAGAAAGCGCAGGAAAGGATTTCGTTCGATGGCCGCCGTGATGGAGTGACGCTCGGCGTAAACGTGGACCAAACACAACGCCAGAAGCGCCGCCACTCTTGCCGCCACCGGGGTGGTGAGCGCGAGCCAGTAGCCTAGCGCCGCACCGAGGGGGTTGCTCCCGGCGTCCCCGAGCATGCCGCGCTCCGCCAGATCGTCCCGAATCTCCGCGAGGATAGCCCCGGCGAGGCCCACCGGAACCAGGGCCGGGGCCCGCAAACCGGTGGCCACTGCGAGTGCCGTCGCTCCCACCAGGTATGCTTTGGCGGCACGCCCGGGCCTGAGGTCAAGAAGGTTTGAGAGATTCGCCGCGAGGGCCACCACGAGCGCGTCCAACGCCAGGGCGGGCGCGGGCAGGGCTGGGGCAGCAGTGCGGATGGCTATGGCCGCAGACACCAAGATGACGCCCGCCTTCAGGAGCCCAGTGGTGACGATCCCCTTCTTGAAGAGCGCGGTCGCATGCCCAGTTATCCCCCGGGACTCGCTCGAACCGAAAAGGTCATCAACTACGCCCGCTAGCATGGCCGCGTTCACGACGATGAGGCATGGGCCGGCCAAGGCCCAGCTCGCGTCCGGATCCGGCAGGAGGGCCATGACGGCCCCGGACGCAATGGTCGCCGAGGCTACGAGAGGGATCCCCATTGACGTGGGAACAGGGCGCCCGGCATAGTTCGGCCGGAGGTGTCCCCAGCGCGCCAACATGGCGCGGCCCAGCGGGACCAAGCCGAGCGTGAGGATGTACCCAAGCACCAAACACGCCGCCAATGCTCTAGTCACCCCCCATCCCGGACCGCGGGCGTGGAATGGCGCGGCTCGCGAGGGCCCGTGTCACCCAATACAGCTGCCGTCCTCTGTGAACGAACCCGGCAAGGTCCCGGCCCGTCACCCTGTGCGACATGTCGCATTCGACCTCCACGATGCGGTACCCCCGCCTCGCAGCGTCGATCGTGAGCGCGACCTCCACACCGAACCCCTCGGCGAACGGCACGAGCCCGAGAAGAACCTCACGTCTTGCCGCCCGCTGGCCCGAAAGTGGGGCCGAGAGGGAGAGACCGCATAAGCATCTCACGCCGAGAAAAGCCAGGGTCCTGACGATGCCGAATCCTCCCCTCTTGGCCCCGCCGCAGCAGGCCCGCGGGAACGTCGCGATGCTCATGTCCGCCTCGCCGCGCGCAATGGGGTCGACGAGCCTGCCCAGCTCGGACGCTGTCTCAGCCAGGTCCGCATCGAGAAAGACCACGACGTCCCCGGTGGCACGCAGAACGCCCCGGGTGAGCGCGGCACCCTTTCCCAAGCGACGGCCAGTCTCTATCACGTCTGCGCCTGCAGCAAGCGCGACAGAGGCGGTCCCGTCCGTGGATCCGTCGTCGACCACGAGCACCTCGCAATCGACACCGCAGGTCCTAGCGGCCATCCTCGCCGCCGTCACCGTGTCCGCAATGGTGCGCCTCTCGTTGTGCGCGGGAATGACGACGGAAATGCGCCCTTTCATTGTGATAGTCCCCATAGGTCCGGCACGCGTATCTCCGAACCGCCCTTGATCCCGAAATGGCCTCTCCACCCGGCGAGCGCGTAGACGAGAGAAAGGCGCCCCAGCGGGAGATCGACGCAGTCGACCGTGGAGATCCCCTCGCGCCTGTAATCGGCAATCTGCGAGACTTTCACGTTCCAGCCTTCCACACACACCACGTCCACCTGGAGGGCCTTCACAGCTCTCACGATGGGGATCCCCGCGTCAGCGGGCGTGAATCCCGGGTCTAGACTGCCCACCACGAGCACGACCGCGTCCGCCCGCCCGCCGCGTCCGCCCCCTCGCTCCTCCGCGCCCGCAGTATCAGCATCCCCGCTGCCCCCGGGACGAAGCAGGTTCTGCCCGGCCACGGACACGTATCCCAGGTTCAAAAGAGAATGCAACACCGGCGAGGCTTCGCCGCCCAAGAGGTACGCGGCAAGCGCTGAGGCCACTTCCCGTGTCACTACCTCCGCCCGAGACGCAGGCACCCCTAGCGACGACGCGAACTCCACGGCTTGCCGGCCGGACGCCGGCGCAAAGCTTCCAAGGACGTCGACCACCCGCACCAGCTGGCCTCCGGCATCCACAATCGCGCGCCCGATCCGCTCCACCTCTTCGGCGGGCATCGCCTCCCGGCACACCACGATGGCCACCCGCCTTCCTGCAAGCTTCCCACGCACAAGCGAGGCCACCACGGTGTCCTCAAAGTCGAGAGACGCGGTCAGGGCTCGTTCGGAGGCGGCAAGCCGCGCCCCGAGGCTGTCCCTCTCAGCCTTGAGAGCTGCGAAATCCTCTTCGAGCCGGTCGATCATCTGCTCCTGCCGCTCGACAAGAGCGCTGTCGGTCACCATCGCGATGCCGACAAGGATGCCCACCCCGAGCGCGAGGAACACAGCCACAAGGGAGGCCACATGCCATTTCATGTCGATCATCACGAATGGCCCACCCCTTCCGGCCCATCTACCTGCAAGAGCCCCGTGTTAGAAGAGCCCCATCCTAGAAGAGCCCCATGTCGAGCTTGAGCCTGATGATCACGAGCCTCAGGATCTGCCTAGCCATATCGGATTGCACGGCCGCGAGCGTCAGAGGAACCAGCGCAGCCACGACGAGGAGGACTATGTAGCCCGTTCTCATGCGGCCCTTGTAGAGCTTGCTCACTCCCTTGGCGTCCACGAGAGCGGAACCCACTTTGAGGCGGGTGAGGAAGGTAGATGCCATTCCTGGGCGGCCCTTGTCGAGGAAATCCTCGAGGCTCGAGTGGGCGCCGACAGCCACGATGAGCTCCGCGCCGTTCTCGTGGGCGAGGAGCATCGCCAGGTCCTCGCTCGTGCCCGGAATGGGGCACACGGCGGCGTCGAGGCCCATGCGCTTGATTCGCTCCAGACCAGGGGCCCGGCCGTCCGGGTAGGCGTGGACCACGATCTCACTGCCGCGTCGCAGCGCTTCATCAGACACGCTGTCCATGTCGCCCACGATGATATCTGGGGAGAAGCCGATCTCGACAAGAGCGTCCGCCGCGCCGTCCACCGCGATGAGCACAGGGCGTACTTCCTCGATGTAGGACCTTATGGCTCGCAGGTCCTCACGGTAGTCCCTTCCCCGGACCACCACGAGCGCATGTCTTCCGGCGATCCTCGTGCGGAGCGGAGGGAAGGGATGGTCGCCGAGGATCGCTGATTTCTCCTGCCGCGCGTGCTCGATGGTGTTCGACACGAACGCGTCCAGCTCGCGTGAAAGGCCGTGGCGCGCCTTCCCGATCTCGCGCTCGAGCGAAGCCAGCGTCTGGACGCGGCCCATGCCCACCACCTTTCCCTGCCTGAGCACGGCGTTCCCCTGCAGCTCAATGACGTCGCCATCCCGGACGAGATCCATGATATGCGGGCCGACATCGTCGATGACGTACACGCCGGCCCGGCACAACACGAGCGGCCCCGGATTGGGATAACGACCGCTTACGGACTTACGCGCGTTCACCACGGCCCGTGCCCCCGCGGTGGCGAGCGACTCGCACGCGACAACGTCGATGTCCTCGTGGTCGACCACGGCGATCTCGCCGGGACGCAACCGTGTCAGGAGGTTCTTGGTCTTGCGGTCAACCCTGGCGACGCCTCTGTACCTCACGCGGCCGCCCTCCGCACGTTCTCTTGGGTCTTCGCCACCTCCCCCTCTCGTGGAATAGTATGCTAAGCCCCGGAAGTTATCATTCGACCCGGTGCGGCCGCAGGCGGCCGCAGAATTTGTCTAGCTGCGGTTTTATACCCGCCCGCCATGCGCTTTTCATCAGGTTTTTCCCTAAGCATGACGCCACAAGTTTTCGTCTCGTTTCTTGACGCCGCTAGGTTTGCCGGTGCTTGCACGATGGGGTGTGGAGAATTCGGTTGCCTTAAGCGCCGAATTCGAACGAGGAGCGCACAAGGCGCGCCGTCCCCGGAGGGCAAGGCCGATAGCCTTGGCAGGACCCCTCCGCCGAAAGGCGGCGCGAACGCTTGGCGACATACTTGGTTTCAGTCGTGCTGCAGTAAGTTTTGAGCCCCGGGAGTACTACTTCCGGGGCCCTCTTGCAGACGCTCTTGAAAGGCCAGCAGGTGGTTCGTCTCCTTGTATGATGCCGGCAACGGGTGGCCGCGCCCGCAGCACCGGCACGCTGGCGCGCCGGAGTTGCGCCCGCCGTCTGTGCTTGATCGTCAGCTCGCACGCATTTCCAGGCGCAGCTTGTCAGCGACCCTGGCGATGAACGCGGAGTTGGTGGGCTTTCCTTTCTCGCTGCTCACCGTGTGCCCGAACACGCTGTTAAGGAACTCGATGTTCCCGCGGGTCCACGCGATCTCGATAGCGTGCCGGATGGCGCGTTCAACCCGGGGAGCGGTGGTGTCGAACTTCTGCGCCACCCTCGGATAGAGCTCTTTGGTGACCCCATTGAGGAGGCCAACCTCGTTGACGACCATGATGATGGCCTCTCTGAGGTACATGTAACCCCTGATGTTGGCGGGGATCCCCATCTCGTGGATTATCCGGGTGACCTCGGTGTTGAGGTCGCGCGGGGCCTCGGCTGGACCGGCCCTTCTCTTTCTCACGACCTCCCCGCTCTGGGCCACTTGCCGGATGCGCTGGGCCAGCGTCTCCATATCGAACGGCTTGAGTATGTAGTAATCGGCACCGAGCTCGATGATGCTCTGGGTCATGTGCTCCTGACCGATGGCCGTCAGCATCACGAACCGCGGCCGCCTTGGAAGATCCTGTTTCGCGAGCCGTTCCAGAACGCCTATGCCGTCGAGGTGCGGCATAATGATGTCCAGGACGACCACATCAGGGTTAGTACTGGATATGCTTTCGAGGGCTTCCAGGCCGTCATAGGCGATTCCGACCACTTCCATATCCGGCTGCATGTCGATGAATTCCTTCAAGACCTCGCACAGCTCGTGGTTATCATCGACTATAAGGACGCGTGTCCGACCACAAGCCATAGAACCACCTCATCCGACGCTGCCAAATGCTAGTATTGCTGCCCTTGCCCATCGACGTTTTAGGATTCTACGCCTCCGGATGAAGTCCTGCCCCCCGCGCGCGGAAAATCCCTCTCGCCGCTATGCGGCGCGGACCAGCGAAGCACCTCCGGGACTCGGCACGAGCCGCGGTGGAGGGATCGGACCCGCGCCCGCGGCTCTCGCGGCCTTCGCACTTGACTCACGTGCGAAGAGCCCGGCTTCCCTCGCGAGCCACTCCGCCAGAACGCCGTACCCCCGGGTCTGGTCGGACACGAACACGTGGGTCAGCACGCCCACGAGTTTGCCGTCCTTGACAATGGGGCTACCTGACATGCCCTGAACTATGCCACCGGTGAGGGCGAGGAGCCTCGGGTCCACTATCTTTATGACGAGGCCCTTGATCTGCGGGGCCGCCTGCCTCGCCACCCGCTGGATCTCCACGCGGAATCTTTCGACGCGGTTGTCCTCCACCACTGTGTAGAGATCGGCGTACCCTGGCGTCACCTCCTCGGCCATTGCGATGGGTATGGCCTCCTTGAAGTATGGGTTGCTCGGAACCTTCGTGAGCGTGCCGAAGATGCCGAACTTGGTGTTTCGTTCTATAGTGCCGATGACGTCCTCTTCCCCGCTGAAGCTCCCGACTTTCTCGCCCGGTTGACCACGGCTGCCGTGGTGGATGCCCAGGATCTGCGCCTGAACTATCCTGCCTCTCGCCACGTCCACCTCTTTGTTCGTGGCGGCGTCAGTTATGACGTGCCCGAGGGCGCAATATACCCGTGACTCCGGGTCATAGAACGACAGCGTTCCCACGCCTGCAGCATTCTCTCGAACCCAGATGCCGATCTTGTACTGCACTGCGGGCCTTCCTTGCTCCGCGAGGCCCGCGGAATCCTCAGCCTCTACCTCAACGGGATTCACACGAACGGCTAGGGCCCTCGAATCGCGTAGGATGCTGATCTCGACCGGTTTCCCCGTTCGTCCAGCGAGGTCGATGGCCCGTTCCACCTCGGACTTGTCATTGACAGCCCGTCCGTTGATGCTCACGATGACGTCGCCGACCTCGATCCCAGCTTCACGTGCTGGGTAGCGACGTTTCCCGTCCACCCCGACGACCGGGTAGTGGCCCACGACCACGACCCCCCTCGCGGCGAGCAGCACTCCTATGGCGTGTCCGCCCGGCACAACCCTGACCTCTGGGACCACGCTCACAAGGAGGCGCCTGACCGGAATCACGTCCAAGAGCCGCACCTCGAGGCTGGTCTCGCCCTGAGCGAGAGGAACAAGCCTTACCCCAGCGCCCCGCCCGCTTGGTGTCCCTGTTGCGCCGGATGAGACCGAGTCCATGCGCACCAGCTCCGCGCCTGTCAGGCGGAACCCCACGTCAAACGGGACCCGGACCCAAAGGTCGCGGGTGGACCCCTCGAGGATCACGATCCTCTCGGGCAGGGTCCCGAAGGTCAAGCAGTACGCGATAGCGCAAGCAAGAATCGCGAGAAGAACGACAGATTGGGCCCTTGACCTCGTCCTTGCCCTGTCGCCTCTCCGTCCGTCCGAGCCAGTGCCGCTCCCTGCACTGGCAGGTTCGCGAGCCCCACAATGCCCCTGGGGACCGTCTGGGGCTTGTCCGCAACGGTCGCCGCATCGGCCTGGACGGCCCTCGTGGCCATGGCCGCGCAGGCTCTCTGCAATCGTGACCCGTATCTCGTTTCCGCCAACGGTAGTGGAATCGTGCCTGTGGTCGTTCCGACCTTGTGTGCTGGCGCTCGTGTGTCCCAAGCGTGGCAACCCCCGGCAGACGCATCTCGCAGGCGCCCAAAGTCGCAATCAAGGAGGCACGTTTTCGCGCGCCTCCTTGACCTGCGGTTACACCTGCAAGATTACCCTGCCCGGGAGCATGTTTTTTATGCCCCTAAAACTTTGCATGTGGTGCTTGCGGTTGTCAGCTACTGGGTGAGGATCACCCCTGAGGCAGCGATGACCATGAGGAGGAACCCTGCCGCACGAGCCGGGCTATGAAGAAGCCGTCCATCGAGTGGATGTGGGGAAACGTTTCGACATAAGGCGACCCTTGATCGGGGAAAGCGTGCAAGAACCCGCTCGGCAGGTAATCTTTGGCGGGATCGACGGAGAAATCGGCGTGTGTCTCGAGGAATCTCCGAACGACCTCCCTATTCTCCTCGGGCTCGATGCTGCACGTACTGTACACGACGACACCGCCGGGCTTCACGAGCGCCGCCGCGGCAGCCAGAAGGTTCTCCTGTTTCGAGACAAGATCCGCGATGTCCTCGGGCTTTCGCCGCCACCTCAGGTCAGGCCGTCGCCTCAAGACCCCGGTGCCCGTGCACGGAGGATCCACAAGCGCTCTATCGAACAAGCGCTGTGCTATACGGGCGTCGCTAGACGCGAGGCGTGTCGCATCGCACACAAGGGTCGTGATGCACCGGATTCCGAGTCGTTCAGCGTTTTGTCTGAGGAGCCTCACCCTGTGCTCGTGGACATCGACCGCCAGGATCTCCCCGCGGTCGCCCATGAGCTCCGCGGCGTGCGTGGTCTTGCCTCCCGGAGCGGCTGCGATGTCTAGCACGCGTTCGCCGGGGGCAGGGGCGAGCACGTGAGATACCAGCATAGAGCTGGAGTCCTGCATGAAGAACTCACCGTTTGAGAAGGCACGGTGAGCAAAGAGGCCCGCGCCGTCGCGAACCTCGATCGCTTCGGGAACGTAGGGCGACGGGCAGACCTCGAGACCGGACTCGGAAAGGTCTGCTATGAGCCTCGTCCGGGATGTTTTCAGCGTGTTCACCCTGATCGTCACCGGAGGGTTCTCGTTATTTGCCGCGCACAGGCGAGACGTTGTGTCAAAGCCGAACCGCGCAAGCCATCTGGAGACCATCCATTCAGGGTGCGAGTACTTCACCGCAAGGTGATCCACAGGGCTCGTCGCAGCATCGGGGAGGGCCGCCCTTTCGGGGTCCCGCACGAGGGCCCGCAAAACGGCGTTTACGAATGAGGCGGCGCCGGCGTGGCCGAGCGCGCGGGCGGCCTTGACCGACTCGCTCACCGCCACAGGCGCAGGGATCCGTTGGAGGTAAAGGATCTGGTATGCCCCAAGTCGGAGCGCGTTGCGAACGACCGCGTCCATCCGCTCGGGGGGGCGTGCGGCGAAGGCCGCGATCATGTGGTCGAGCGCTTTTCGCATCTTCGTTACGCCGTACACGAGCTCGGTGGCAAGAGCACGATCGCGCTCCGAAAGCTTGACGAGCCCGAGAGCGCGATCCCTTGCGGCCGTGGCGTAAGCTGCATTTTCGTCGATCTCGATTAGCGCCCGCAGCGCGGCCCCACGAGCGCCACACGTCACATCCACAGATGAACCAGTCCTGCCTCAAGCGCCCGAGTGTTCTAGAGCCCGCACCGGGCCTCAACCTCGATGCTCAGTCCCGACGGCTGCCCCGCAGGATCAGCAATCGCAGGAGCTGCGTCACCGCCACGGCCGTGGCCGCCACATACGTCAGGCCTGCAGCGTTCAAGACTTGGCCGGCGTGGCGGAGTTCCTCCTGCGTCATGTACCCGCCGCGGCCCAGGAACGCCAGCGCCCTGCTGCTTGCGTCGTATTCCACCGGAAGCGTCACCACGGAGAACGCGACTGCCCCGACGAATAGCCAAATCCCCAACGTCATCAGCCATTCGAGCCCGGTCCCCGCGAAGATGAAGCCGATCATGAACAGCGGAAACGCGAGGTTGGACCCAAAGGTGACTACCGGCACGAGGCTCGTGCGCACCGCCAGGGGCGCATAGCCGCAAGCGTGCTGTATTGCGTGACCTGCCTCGTGCGCCGCGACTCCTAGGGCGGCAAGGGAGTCTCCGTTGTACACCTCGGCTGACAAGCGAAGGACCTTTGCCCGCGGATCATAATGGTCCTGGAGCCTTCCGGGGATTTGCTCGATCCTCACGGAGTCCAGGCCATTGGCATCGAGGATGCGCCTGGCCACCTCGGCGCCGCTCACGCCGCTACGCGCCCTGACCCTCGAATACGTGTTGAAGACGGTCTGGACCCTGCTCTGCGCCCAGAGGGCGAACAGCATCGCCGGGAATATCAGTATATAAGTCGGGTCCCAAAAGAACATCACGCAACCCTCCCAAACGTTGCGAATGCTGGTTGGCAAACCTCCGTCCAAGCATAATTATAATCGACCACGCGCTGGAATTAAACCCACCTGGCCCGTCGTGCCCGGGGCGGCGCGGCGCGGAACCGCGCAACCTCAGCGCCCAAGGACCGTCCCGGGGCTCATCGGGTGGCCGCGAAGGTAGTCCCCGGCGGGCATGCGCCTGCCTCCCTCAGCCTGAACCTCCGTAACCAAGTACGCGCCGTGCCCCGCCTTCACGAGAAAACCCTCCCTGGTGGTCTCGCACACAGTTCCCGGAACGACACACGGGAAGGCCCCACCGGCGGCACCGGCCACAGGCCGGCCCATGAAGATCTTCAGAAGCGCTCCGTCACGTCTCGTGAACGCACCAGGTTTGGGGTTTCCAGCCCGCACTAGGTTGTGGATGACACCAGCGCTCTCGCGCCAGGCGATCTCGAACTCTTCCGGCTTCACCCGCGGTGCATGTGTCGCGGCTCTCTCGTCTTGCCGAATCCTCGGCGCGCTCCCCTTCTCGATCAGCTCGAGCGTCTTTGCGAGAAGCGCCGCGCCCCGCTCCGCAAGCTCCTTTCGAAGCTCACCTGCGGTGGCGTTCTCTCCGATGGGGACCTCCTCCTGCAAGATGATGTCCCCCGTATCCCAGCTCTCCGCCATATACATGGTGGTCACACCGGTCAGCCGTTCTCCTGCCATGATGGCACGTTCGATGGGCGCCGCGCCTCGGTACTTGGGCAAGAGCGAAGCATGCACGTTCACACATCCGTGCTTCGGAAGCCTCAAGACCTCGGGTGGGAGCAAGAGCCCGTAAGCCACCACGACTATGACGTCAGGCCGGGCTTCCTTGAGAGCGGCGATGACTCCCTCGTCCCTCAGCGTTTCAGGTGTGAGCACCCGCAGACCGGCCGACAGGGCGAACTGCTTCACGGGCGTAGGCACGAGCCGCCTGCCGCGCGTCCTGGCCCTATCAGGCTGTGTGAGCACGCATGCGACGCAGTGACCCGCCTCGACGACCGCCCTCAGCGACGGCACGGAGAATTCCGGGCTCCCCATGAAGACTACCACCATGTCACCGGTCAACCTCTTCTTCAACGATATTCGTGGCCTTGTCGACGAAGAGAATGCCGTCCAGATGGTCTATTTCGTGCTGAAGGGCTCTCGCCAAGAGCCCCTCGCCCTCCACGCGCTTGACGTTGTGCCCGCCCGGGCTGAGAGCCTCCACGGTCACCGTTTCCGCGCGCACAACCTCGCCGGTTATGCCCGGCAGGGAGAGGCATCCCTCACGCGCCGTGGCCTCGCCACTGCTTCTCACGATGCGAGGATTGAAAAGCACCACGGGGCCCTCGCCGACATCCACCACAATGAGCCGAACCGGAACGCCGACTTGGGGAGCGGCAAGCCCCACGCCATCAGCCGCGTACATCGTCTCCAGCATGTTGTCCGCGAGCACCAGCATGTCCTTTGTGATCTTCTTGAGAGGAAGAGACTGCTTTCTAAGGATAGGATCGTTGAACTTGCGGATCTCCAGGACCAGCTCGCACCCCTCCCGTGCCTCCCCTGACCCCGCAACGCCTCGCCCGCGAGCGGCCGGAAGGCCGTCTCCCATTGTTCCGTTGCGTACTGCGCGCCGCGCCGCACGCACGCGGCTGTCCGGTCGCTAAAGCACGTTTTCCGGATCCACGTCCACCTGCACCATTATACCACGATGGCGACCAGGGCAAACCTCAAGCCCCCTTCGCAGCACCGCCGTCAGCGCCTCTACCGGCGCGCCTTTCAGAAGAACCTGCCATCTGTAAAGCCCCTTCACCCGGCTCACCGCGCACGGCGAGGGCCCCAGGACCCACACGCCCGGAGGTGACCCGCCGAGCTCTCTCGCGGCGACGCGCAGTGACGCGCCGAGGCTCGTCGCCTGCCGCTCGACCTCCCGTGGGTCGTCGCCGGACACGACCGCCAGCCCGAGGTGCACGAAGGGAGGGTACGAAAGGTCGCGCCGTCCGCGGATCTCCTCCTCGTAGAACCCGATGTAATCGTGATCCTTCGCACGCAGCACGGCGTAGTGCTCCGGCGTGTAGGTCTGGACGATGACCTGGCCTGGCCTCGAACCCCTTCCGGCTCGTCCCGCAGCCTGCGTCAGGAGCTGAAACGTCCGCTCGCCCGCCTTGTAATCGGGAAGGTTGAGGCACGTATCGGCGCTCACCACCCCGACCAACGTGACGCGCGGGAAATCATGGCCCTTGGCCACCATCTGCGTGCCAACGAGGATATCGTACTCGCCCCTTCGGAACATCTGGATTATCTTTTCGTGGGCCATCTTGGTGCGGGTGGTATCGAGGTCCATTCGCACCACCCGCGCCTGCGGGAAGATCCGGTTGACCTCACGCTCCACCCTCTCGGTGCCAGCGCCGAAGTACTTGATGTAGCTGCTTCCGCACTTCGGACATGTGTCGGGCACCGCCTCCTCGTGATCGCAATAGTGACAACGCATGCGTCCTTCCTCGGCGTGGTATGTCAAAGCCACGTCGCACTCGGGGCACCGCATGGCGTGCCCGCATTCCCGACAGAGCACGAATGTGGAATGACCACGCCGGTTGAGAAAGAGTATCACCTGTTCACGGCGGACCAGCCGTTCACGTATGGCCCTCACGAGCGCCCTGGAGAAGACGCTCCTATTGCCGTGCGCGAGCTCATCGCGCATGTCCACGATCTCGACACGAGGCAGAGGCCGCATCTCTACGCGGGTGGTCATGGCAACGTAGTCATACTCACCGGTCTTCGCTCGATAGAACGACTCCACAGACGGCGTGGCGGACCCGAGCACGCACACGCACCCCGCAAGCCTGGCCCTCTCCCGGGCGACCTCCCGGGCATGGTACCTCGGCGACTCCTCCTGCTTGTATGAGTTCTCGTGCTCTTCATCCACGACGATGAGGCCCAGGTCGTGGACGGGCGCGAACACCGCAGATCGCGCCCCGACGACGATCCTTGCCTCGCCCCGTTCGGCCCTGCGCCATTCGTCGTACCTCTCGCCCGCCGACAGCCGGCTGTGCAGAAGCGCCACCAGCTCGCCGAACCTCTCGCGGAACGCGCCAGCAAGCTGTGGCGTCAACGCGATCTCCGGCACGAGCACGATGGCCGATCTGCCGTGCGAGAGCGCCGACTCTATGGCACGCATGTACACTTCAGTCTTGCCGCTGGCGGTCACGCCATGAAGCAATATAGGTCTTGGCGAGCGCGCCTCCATTGCGGCGAGGATCGTCAAGACAGCTCTCTCTTGATCCTGCGTCAGGCGGAGAGGCACTCGGCCCCCTGGAGCCGGAGACCCCATGAACGGGCTTCGCATCACCTCGACCCTGCGCGAGACCAGTATGCCCTTGCGAATCAGTGCACGCACGGCGTCTTGGTTCCCGCGGACGATCGAATCGGCGCCTTCGATGTCGGTGTCTGAGTCTGAAGATGACACGCCTCGTTCAACGAGCGCCCGGATGAGCCCGGCCTGACGGGGCGCACGCCTCTCGACCGCCGCCGCGAAAGCCATCGCTTCCTCCGACGACACCGCAAGCTCGATGCGGGTCTGCGTTTTCGGGCTGGCTTCTCTACGCCGGACGGCAGCCGGGAACATCTGGGCCATGGCCTCCGCGGGCAGGCAGAGATAGCGCCCGGCCATCCACCGCGCGAGGGCCATCATGTCGTCGGAAAGCGGCGCCGCCCCCGAGGCCACGTCGATGATGTCTTTCACGTTGGGCACGTCCGCCGTCTCGACGAACCCCACGATGTATCCCACGAGTTTGCGCCCGCCGAAAGGGACCACCACGGCGCTCCCTACCCTGACGCTTTCGCGCAGCCGGTCGGGAACCGCGTAGTGAAAGGGCTTCGCTGCCCTCGTGGTCGGAATATCCACGACTACCTCTGCAAACAAGAAGCTGCCTCCTCGCGCCAGTGCTGCCTTACTTTTTCTACGCGAGGAAACGAAAACCTTCACTCGCAGCCAGAAGCAACCCGCGCGCAGGGTGGTCCGGCAGCGTTTCCACTCGTGTGCGTGGACGATGCCCTGTGGGGCCCCGGACCACCGACAGAGACCATGTAGGTGAGGATGCGTTGCCTTTGCTTGTCCCCATTTCGGAGGCGCCGGCACGAGAGCGTTCGGGGACGGGCACGGAGACGGAGACGGAGACGAGGCCGGCGGCCCGCGGGCCGCCGCGGGGCTCGCGCGGTGCGGGCGGCCCCAGGATCAATACCCGTGAGTAATATGCGCCGGTGCAGGAACGGATATGCTGGCCAGGGCAACGCCCGGCAACCTAACGCGGCCCGCGCGAGGCACCCCCGGGTCTCGGGCGGCAATCGCCGCCCTCCAAGCAGAGCATGCCACGCCTGGCGAGGCAGTCCAGCACCACCCTTTCGAGCTTTCTCACTATGCGGGTGGTTACGAATTCCCTCTGTGAAGTGGGGACAACGAGGATGGTGTACAGGCCGGCGAGGTTCCCGCCGAGGACATCGGTGAAGATCTGATCACCGATGACGGCGGTCTCCTCTGGGGAGGTGCCCAGCAAGGCGAGCGCCGCTCGGAACGCGGACCGCATCGGCTTCAGCCCCCTGGCGGCGGGGATTCCGAGAGCGCCGGAGACGGTCTCTATGCGCTTGCGGAGGTTGTTCGAGAGCACGCAAAGACGGATGCCCCGCGCTCTCGCGTCGTCGAAGAACGCCGGAACCCCCGCGGGGATCTCGGAGCTTCCCCAATCCACCAGCGTGTTGTCCATGTCGAACACGATGCCCCTTATACCGCGCGCCGCGAGCATCGAGAGGTCGACCTGGCAGACGGACGGCACGTAGAGGTCGGGGCACAGTATGGACAGCAAGCCGATCCCTCCTGCCGGCGGGGATGTCTACGCAGGTATTATAGCATGCATCCCGGTTTCCTGCGAGGCTCGCGGTCCAGGTATGGCGCCGTGAGCTTTCGTCTCCTTTGTTGACGGTGCTAGGGTTGCCGGTGCTTGCACGACAGGGCGTGGAGAACTCGGCCATCTGGCGCGCCGAATTCGAACGAGGCGCGCCGCAAGCGCGCCGTCCCCGGAGGGTAACACCGGCAATCCGGGGCAGGACCCCTCCGCCGAAAAGCAACGCGAACTTTTGGCGATATATCTAGAGAGGCGTGCCTTGCCTGCGCCCAGCCGCAGTCTCTCAGTTGTAACCCTCGGCGATCATCCCCTTCTGCAGCTTCATGAGGGCTCGTTTCTCGATACGGGAAACGTAGGACCGTGAGATGCCCAGGTGCTTGGAGATCTCCCGCTGCGTCCGCCGCAAGCCGTCGCCGAGCCCGTACCGCATTTCGATGACCTTTTTCTCCCGCCTTGTGAGTTCGCGAACTTTCTCCGCGAGCTTTCCCTCCTCCACCGCGCCCTCGACGACCATGGTTACCTCGTCAGGCTCCGTGCCGAGCACGTCGATGAGGGTGATTTCGTTCCCTTCTTTGTCGGCGCCGATGGGGTCGTACAGGAGGACCTCGCCTTTGTTCCTTCGCGTCGCTCGCAGATGCATCAAGATCTCGTTCTCGATGCACCGGGCAGCGTACGTCGCAAGCCTGGTCCTCTTTTTTTGATTGAACGTGTCTATGGCCTTTATCAGGCCGATAGTGCCTATGGATATGAGGTCGTCCTGGTCCTCGCCGGTGCCCTCGAATTTCTTCACGATGTGCGCCACCAGCCTGAGATTACGCTCGATGAGGATGTTCCTCGCATCCTCGTCGCCCATCTCCTTCCTGGCGAGGACCTCTGCTTCCTCCTTTTCCGAAAGGGGAGGCGGAAACACATTGCCGCTCGAGATGTAGGATGCAAGGAACCACAAGCCTCGCAAGAGCAATGCCGAACCTATCAGCAGATCGAGCACGCGCCTGCCACCCCCTGCAAAAGACTCACTAGTATAGATATGAGCGTAACCCCCGGAAGTGCGTGTCCATGCCAGTGACGTCGCTAGGAATAGCAGGCACTATCGTGTGCCGTGGTCGCAGTGTCCCGAGGAGTGGGTGGCCCGGCGCCGCGACTCGTCTTGTCGCACCTACCCAAGCCGGGAGCGCGTGAGCGCGCTCGTCGGCGGCGACGGGCGGCGTTGCGCCGCCCCGACCTCACGTCTCTTCATCGTCTCCCCCTTTGTTGCGGCGGATTATTCTCGCAACGACCCTCATCTTGACGTACCCTACAGCCACCAACGCCGCTCCGGTGAGAACCCACCAGTACCATGCCATCCCGGAGGTCCCTCCTTCCATGCGCGCTGTTGCGGGCGTGTCCCCGCTCGTCACCGTGGGTCGGCCGACTGACGCCTCCCGCGTGCGCGTGCGGCCGGCTCGCGACAGGTCACCGCTGTCTATCATGGGCGCAGACCCACGCGCCTCCTGAACGCGACCAACACCATCATCAGGAAAGGCAGCGAACAGGCCAAGGTCACGAGCGCCGAAAACCAGAAGCCGTGCGTGGCCAGGGATGGAGCGTACAGGGTCTTCAGCGCCTCCATCTGCCAGTAGTTCGGCAAGACGTAGAAGAGGAACTGGAACCTCCCCGGCACGAGGATGGCCCCCAGGGGAATCGCGAGATAGGCCGGCATGGCTATCTTGAGCATCGCGATAGCCGTGATCTGGTTGTGGCTGAAGAGGCCCGTGACCATGCCGACTAGAGCGGATAGAGGGCCCGACAAGGCTGCGAGCGTCAGGAGGCGCAAGACGCTCACGGAGCGCCCCACCATGATGTAGTTCACCCCTGCCGCCACCGCCGCCCCGAGCGCGGTCGCGAGGAGGCCTCGCGCCACCGCATACTCGCTTACCCGCGTGGGGGATACCGCAAGCGCTTGGATGGCTTTGGTATCCCGGTCGTCCACTATGGTGAACCCCGAGAGCGTTCCGGCGAGGAAGAGCGTCCCCATGATGAGTCCGAGCGCCACGAGGTCGAACACGATGGACCCGCCTGCTCCGAGGTTTACCTCCTCATAGTCGGCGCCGGCGCCGCCGTGATCGATGTCTTCCAGGATGGTCTCGTACGTTTCGACGAGCGCCCGCGGCTCGTTGCCCTCGAGCACGAGGCAAAGCCCGCCTTCGTCGTCAAGCACACCGGCGGCGGCGTCCAGGCGTTCCACCCGGGAAATGATGCCTGCGCGGTCGGACAGTACCACATCGCCGTAGCCCCGAAACTTGTCGACCACGTCCGGGCTCAAGCCGCGGTCGACCGCGAAGACCAGGCTGGAGCTCTCGGCTGCGGGGATGAGTAGCTTGAGCACGAGCGCCAGGAGAAGGGGTGCAACGATAATGTACACCATCACGTTGTCGCGCAAGGCCGCAGTGAAATCCTGGCGCATCAGCGAGAGAACGCGTCTTAACGAAAACGTCCCTGGGGTGCCCACGACCTTCCCTCCTTCATCAGGTTCCTCTCCGTCAGGAACAGGCAGAGGGCATAGGCTGCGACGCTCTCCGCGACGAGCGCTCCCACGAGGGGCAGAATCGGCTTTCCTGAGGGAAACAGGACCTCGCGGATCGCGAAGACCGCGGGATACGACGGGACATACGAGAGCCAACGGGGCGAGAACGTCGGAAACACCATCGAGGCCGCTGGAATCATGTTCACCGTCAGTAACAGGACCGCCGGCAACAACCATTCCGAAAGGTCCTGGAAAAAGGAGGCCACGGAAATCCCGATCAGCGTGTAAAGGGCCGCGCCCAGCGCCATCAGGGGCACGATGGCACCGTAGTTCACCGACCGCCCCATCGTCGATGCGAGCACCCCGCACCCGTAGACGCTCCCTAGCACCGCGAACGCGAGGGTCTTCGATAAAACGTAAGCGACTTTCCCCCCAGGACTCACCCTGTACGCCTTGATTGTGCCCTCGTGCTTCTCCTGGAAGATGAACACCGCCACGAACATGAACCCAAGCACGATGACCTCGAACGCGATGAGCCCCGGGAGAGCGGTCAAGTTGAGGGGCACAGGCTCGGCCTGCGGTCGCAGGAACCTCACGCGGGACGACTCTCCGGAAAACTGCCGGCCCTCGCTTCCAGTGACGCGGCGCACCATGGCGTTTAGCGTGGCCTTGAGGATGTTTACGCCTTGGGGGGTCACCACATCGGAATGCATGATGGTTATTCTCGGATGGGTCTTGGAGCCCGTGAAGAGGACTCCGATGCCGCCCCTATCCTTGCGCACCACGCCCCGCAGCGCCTCTTCGTCAGACAGGAACTTGCCTGGGTCAACACCGCTCTGTCGCAAGACGGTCTCGTACGGCGCGCCTTCGGTCTGGTCCACAAAGTAATAGGTCTCTGCGGGCTGCCAGTCCTTTGGCAGGACGAATCGCACCGTCACGGCCATCATGACGATGAGAAACACGAGAACGGGCATCATCGCGTTGCGAAACGCGAGGACGAGGTCTTGCTTGAACAGCCTGAAGAAGCGCCTCATCACGCGAGCTCCCTCCCGGTAAGGCTTATGAAGATCTGCTCGAGCGTGGCTTCCTGGGAGTGGATGGTCAGCACGTCCCCGTGGTCGATGAGGTCATGGAGCAACGCCCGGTCTTCGGCTCTCTCAGTGAACAGCACTCGGCTCTTCACGTTACCGTCTTCCCTGTACTCCACTCTGATCGATCGTTCTCCGTATCTCAGTTTGAGGGCTCGGGGCGAGTCCATGGCGACGATGCGCCCTTCGTTCAAGAAAGCCACCCGGTCGCACAGCTCGTCGGCGACGAACATGTTGTGGGTGGTGAGGAAGACGGTGCACCCCTCCCGCTGTTTTTGGCGGATGATGTCCTTGATGCGGCCCGACAGGGCGGGGTCGAGTCCGGACGTCGGTTCGTCGAGGAAGAGTATGCTCGGGTTGTTGACGAGGGCGCGGGCGAACACCAGGCGCTGCTTCATCCCTTTCGAATACGAGCCGGCGCGCCTGTGCGCGGCCTCGCGCAGACCAACCATGTCCAGGAGCCTCATCGGGTCTTGGGTCGGCACGTCGAAGAGCCCGGCGTAATACGCCAGGTTCTCGAACCCGGACAGCTTCTCGTACACGTTCGGCTGCTCGAATGAAACGCCGATCTTGTTGAAGAAGTCTGGCCCGAGCCTCCTCACGGACTTGCCATCGTACAAGACGTCCCCCTCTTGGAGCCTAAGGAGCCCGGTCATGATGTTCTGGACCGTGCTCTTCCCGGCTCCGCTCGGGCCCAAGAATCCGAAGACTTCTCCCTTGGAGATCGTGAAGGACACGTCGCTCACGGCGTACCGACCTTCGCCTGTGTAGTCGTGGTATACGTGGGACACTTCGATCATGACGATTCCCCCTCTTCACCCGGCCCCACGCGGGGCCCTTTCACGGAACGGATGATCCGTTCCATCTGGTCGAGGTACGAACGCAGGGCCTCGTAACCTCCCGCAGTCAGGGAAACGCTCGTCTCGGGCCTGGTACCCTTGATGCGTTTGTGGATGCGGACGTAGCCTGCTGCTTCGAGGTTCCTGAGCTGAACGGAGAGGTTCCCGGCGGTAAGCCCCAGATTCTCCTTGAGCTCGTTGAAGAGCACCCGGTCCTTGGTCTGGGTCGCCAGGTAACTGAGGATGAGCAGCCTCGCTCGCTCGTGAATCACCCTGTCGATGGCGAAACCCGTCCTCCTGTCCTCAGTCACGGTCGTGTTCCCCTTCGCGATCCTCGATCCGTGAGGCGACGGCGCCGCTGACGTAAGCCGCGATCAAGCCGAGACCGAACGTCAGCACCAGACCCAGCAACGGAGCCAACCTGTCTCCCAGGAACAAGACGACCAAGCCCGTTGCGATGAGCCAGTCTCCGCTCACGACGAGCTCCCTGAAATAGAACACACTGACGAGAGCGTTCATCATCAGCCCGAACAGGATCGCCACGGCCGGGACGATGTACGCCGCAAGGCCCCGGGTGGCAAGGAAGCCGACGGCACCCGCGCCCGCTACTGCGAATGGGACGAGTATCAGGACGGTCTGGGCGGTGTAGACCTCTTCCACGAGACGAAGCAGAGTATAATCGGAACGGACCTTACGAGCGGCCGCCATCATGCCTGAGATCTTGAAGGTGCCGCCGACGAGGAAGGCTGCGACACCGAGGCCGAGCAAGGCAGTGCGCATCCAACCCGGCGACGCTGCAAGGCTCCCGTAGTGTCGCTCGAGGAGGTGCAGCCCGCCGGAGAGAACCGTTACGGCGAGCCCCATTATGAGGTACACCACGCGCATGACCCGAGATACGGGAAGCCGCCTCATGATGCCGCCGCTCTTGGCTATGGCCGCCTTGATGAGCTTGAGATCTTCAATCACTCGTTGCGTGTCCTTGCTGTCCTCCATATCAACGTACCCTCCTGCGGTTTATGTCGTAAACTTATCTACAACATAATACGGTTTATGACACTTGTCAAGGGCAGCGTCCCGCTGCGCGTCGCGATGCGGCCTCGCAAGACAACGACGGCGGCAGCGCCGCTCTTGGCCGGCGCCCCCGCAGGAGGATGAGGCCGGGCTTGGTCGAATTCATGAAGCGGCACGTGCTTGCAACTCGGGAATCACGGGGCGCGAAGGACGATTCCCCGCGGCAAGCCGCGGACATCAAGCAAGTCAGGAGGCGGGACGTGATGATGGACCGATTGGAAGGGATCGAGCCCGTCCAGCGCTACCGGGGCTGTCTTCTGGGTCTCGCAGTGGGAGACGCCGTGGGAGCGCCTCTGGAATTCCATCGCCCCGGGTCATTCGAACCCATCGATGACATGGTCGAAGGACGGCGTTTCGAGCTTACGCTCGGACAATGGACGGACGACACGGCGATGGCGCTGTGCCTCGCGGATAGCCTCATAAATCGCAGGGGGTTCGACCCCACGGACCAGCTTGAGAGATACCTGCGGTGGCGCCGCGACGGCTATCTCAGCTGCACGGGCTACTGCTACGGCATAGGAATAACCGTGAACGCCTCGCTGGACCGCTTCGAGCGCGTCCGGCAGCCGTACTGCGGCTCCACCGATCCGTACACGGCCGGAAACGGCTCGATAATGCGCCTGGCGCCTGTGCCCATGTTCTACGCGTTGAGCCCGCGTGAGGCTGTGGAGAGATCGGGGGAGAGCTCCCGGACAACCCATCAGGCCGCAACGGCCATCGATGCTTGCCGGTACTTCGGAGGCCTCATCGCGGGAGCGCTCCGCGGCGAGACGAAGGAGACCCTTCTCCAAGACCGTTATTCGCCCGTTTCGGGGCTTTGGGACGAGAAGCCTCTCGTGCCCGAGATAGACGAGATCGCGCGGGGGTCGTTCAAGCGCCGTAACCCACCGGAAATACGCGGCTCGGGATACGTCGTCAAGTCGCTCGAGGCCGCGCTCTGGGCTTTCTACCACAGCGATTCCTTCAAGGACGGCTGTCTCATGGCCGTGAACCTCGGGGACGACGCCGACACCACGGGCGCCGTGTACGGGCAGCTCGCAGGGGCTTACTACGGAGAGAGAGGGATTCCGGAAGGATGGCTCGCCAAGCTGGCGTGGCGCGATACCATTGTCAGCATGGCGGAACAGCTCTTCGCGCTTTCCCGCCAAGTCGTCCGGGAGAATCAACCGTAGCCTTGGGCATCACTTACTGCTTAGGAAATCGCCGCTGGTTGCCATTTGCATCCTTTCGATGGCGCCGGCTGCAGGCTGGCATGGACGACTACCGGGAACAAGCGAGGCCTGAGACGGACGAGTGAGGCCCAAGACCATGAGGCGGGCCCACAGCCAGGAGACAGGCCCTGAGCCCGGGCGCATCAGGCGTAGCGATCCCCGTGCGAAGCAGGTCATGCTTTCCCGGGACGGACACCTTTCTCCAAGATGGCCCGGGCCGCAGAGGCGTTCCCCCACTCTCCCCACGCCCGAGGCGGCATGCCGCAGAGCAACGCGGCGAGAAACCCGGCATTGAACGCGTCGCCGGCCCCCGTGGTGTCGACCGCGCTCACCGGATCGGCAGGGCATTCGAGCACAACAGGGCCGAGCTCACCCGGGCTCAGGCCGCTCACGCCCGGAATGCGGGAGGCGGCCGCCCCCGGCCCCAGCGCAACGATCGACCCCAGCCGCCCGAGCTTCAATCCCAGGCAGGGCACCCGTTGGAGCATGGCTTGAATTCCGGATTCCATCGCCTCACAACCCGAGATAGCACGCAGCTCGGAGGCGTTGGCGACCAGGACATCTGCAACCGCGATCATCCGCTCGACGATACGACCAGGCAGCTGACTTACGATTGGAGCGGGGTCGAAGGCGACGACCCCGCCGGCCGTTCCGGCCGTCTCCGCAGCCCTCAGGTACAGCGCGGCCTGTTCATCATCATGCAAACCGTACCCGGAGACCAGGAGGAGCGGCGCGCTCCGAAGCGCATCCTCGAGGCCCGGAGTCATGCCCACCGGAATGGACGCAGCTCCGCGCCACGAGAACATCGTCCTCTCACCGCTTGAGTCAGCGAAAGAAAGCACGTATCCCGTTGCACCCTCCGACGCTACGTATGAAAGGTCTACGCCCGCCGCCTCGAGGTGACGACGCAGGTATCGCCCGTCCTCATCGTCCCCAACCGTTGTGACCAGGGAGCAAGGTATCCCCAGCCTCGCCAGGCCCGTGCTCGCGTTGAGCCCCGCCCCGCCCGGGAGCCTCGCCGAGGAGCGGATCACCGCTTCCCCGCCGGCCTCCGGCATCTGGTCGATGCCGCAAATGCGATCTACGAGTGCGTCTCCAAACACCACAGCGCGAGGGCCCTTATAGTAACGCCGCGCCTCGAGCCCGGCGAGACGCTTCTTGCAGCCTTGACTCCCTTCATCCAAAGATCGTATGACCTCCTTTGTCGTCAGGGTCGGCAAGCGAGACCCACCACGCCCGCGCGCTCACGGTCAAAAACAGATCGGGCCTGCCCCGTCCTCTGCCCTACATACATACACCCGGGGCTGGGAAGAAAGCCTCGATGGGTCGACCTTCTGCATGTACCGCGCAATCACGATTCGTTCGAACTCCTCCACCGCATCCTCGTGCACCAAGTTCACGGTACATCCTCCGAAGCCCGCTCCGGTCATGCGAGCCCCGACCACTCCCGGGGCACCCAAGGCTGCCTCGACCATTGCGTCGAGCTCGAGGCAGCTTACCTCGTAGAGGTCCCGAAGGCTCTCATGGGAGGTCACCATGAGCCTGCCGAATTCGTCTACCCGCCCCCCGCGAAGAGCCTCCACGCTGCGCAACACCCGCTCGTTCTCGAGGACGACGTGCCTCGCCCGCGCCCCGACGTCTTCCGGAAGCTGCGCCTGCGCGCTTGCAAGCTCAGAAGGCGAAACGTCCCGCAGGGACTGTATGCGCATCCCCCGGCCTCGAAGGAGCGTTACCGCATCTTCGCACTGCCGGCGCCGGTGGTTATACTCCGAGTCGCGCAGCCCGCGCCGAACTCCGGTGTCACATATCACGATGGAGTACTCTCGTGGCAGAGGGACCGGCTCCCAATCGTACGTGCGGCAATCGATGAACAAAGCGTGCCCCGCCCTCCCGAGCGCCGACGCGAACTGGTCCATGATCCCACATTTGACACCCACGAAGGAATTCTCCGCTCTCTGGCACAGCAAAGCCAGGTCGCGTGCGCTCGGACGAAAGTCCGCGCCCGCCTGGCCAGCCACGAGCGTGGCAGCCAACGCGCAAGCCATTTCCAGCGCCGCGGACGAGCTGAGCCCCGCGCCCGCGGGCACGTCCCCCGAGACCACCATGTCCATGCCGCGCAGCGGGGCGCCGAAGTCTCGGAGGGCTTTCAATGTCCCCCGGATGTAGTTGCTCCACAGGCGTTCGCGGTCATAGTCGATGTGGCCAAGGGCAAACTCCACGCAGTCTCCATAGTCGAGCGAGCGGACGCGGACCGTCTCGTCGGGTCGTCCTCGGACCGCGCAGGTCACGTCGCGGTCTATCGCGGCGGGCAGCACAAACCCCTCGTTGTAGTCGGTATGCTCCCCGATGAGGTTCACCCGGCCGGGGGCGCGCACGACGAGGATGTCTTCGTTGGTCCCGTCGCCAGCGCCGAACGTGCCCACGAGGAGATCGCGCATGCGCACGGCCTTCCTGCGGGCTTGCGCTGACCCGCCACGACGGCCGCGCACCACGCACGCACCCTCGCAAAGCCCTGCGCGGGAGCTCTGCCAAGCATCGGAACCCTCGGGGCTACCGGTGCCGGAGAAGCCTTCGCATGAGCCTGCCGGGATATGTTCACTGAAGCGTAGAACCATGGCAGATCGCTCCGCTCCTTCCCCGTGATCGCCACGGTCGCCCTGCGGGCTTCTAAGGTATGTCGCCATGAGTTTCCGTCTCCTTTCTTGACGGCGCTGGCGTTGCCGGTGGTTGGACGACGGGGCGTGGAGAATTCGGCTGTCTCGTGTGCCGAATTCGAACGAGGCGCGCCGCAAGCGCGCCGTCCCCGGAGGGCAACACCGGCAACCCTGCCTGGGTAGGACCGCCCCGCCGAAAAAACAGCGCGAACTTTCGGCGACATACTTAGAGGTCGCAAGGGGGTGTGGCCCGCAGCGTCGCGGCTGTCTCCTCAGGGAGGGTATCGTTGATGAACGTCCCGGCACCCGACTCGCATCCAGCGAGATACTTCAACTTCGTCTTGGTCCGATTGGGCGGATAGAACTCGATGTGATAGTGATAGTGCGGATACTCCCGCCCATCGGTGGGAGCCTGATGCATCACCATGATGTACGGCAACGGAAACCCGAAGAGGTTGTCATACTTCTGAAGCACCGCTTTCAGGATCTCCGCGAGGCCCCAACGCTCGTCGTCCCCGAGGTCTAGGAGGCTTGGGGCGTGCCTACGAGGCAGAATGTGCACCTCATAGGGATAACGGGCGAAGAACGGTACCGCTGCCACGAATTCCTCGTTCTGCGCCACAATCCGCCTGCCATCACGGGTCTCCCTGCCGATGATGTCGCAGAAAAGGCACCGGCGGGTCGAGCGCCAGTGCCGCTCCGCGTTTTCCAGCTCGCGCGCGGGCCTCGGCGGAATGAACGGGAAAGCGTAGATCTGACCGTGAGGGTGTTCGAGCGTGACCCCGATGACGTCCCCCTTGTTCTCGAAGATCAACACGTAGTCGACATAGTCGAGGCTTCCGAGCTCCTCGTACCGGTCCGCCCACACGTCGATCAGCCGGGCTATGTCCACCACGTCCGACATCGCGAGACTCCCCTTGTGGTTCGCGGAGTACAGCACGACCTCGCAGATACCCTTGGACGGCTGGACCTCGTAGAGGTCGTCCCCTTCCACGCTCGGCTCAGGCGGAACCCGGCGAAACGACGGAAACTTGTTCTCGAAGACAACGATCTCGTAGTCCTCCGCGGGCACCTCCGTGGGAGGTGCAACTGGCCGCGTGGGGCACAGGGGACAGAAATCCGCCGGAGGGTGGTACGTCCGGTCCTGCCGATGGGTCGCGGTGACGACCCATTCCCCGAGCACGGGGTTCCACCGGAGCTCAGACATGCTCAGCCCTCCTCCCCAGGGACGGAACCGCGGCCGCCGGCTGTTGTGTGCGTGTCCGACGTCGCCCCAGGGCTTCCCGTGGAGTCGCCGTCCCCGGCCGAGCGTTCGAAGGTGTAGTATATGAGATAGCGACCATCCTCTTTGGTAATGCGCTCCTTGACAAGCCGTCCTTTCGCGCGTCGGCGCGCCTCGCGCTGCTTATCCCGCTCGACGTCACACCGCCCATTCGCGTTCATTGCCGTCGCCCCCGACAACATGTCTACCGGGCCCAGCCAGGCCCGCCGCGCAGCCCTGCCTTCCTCAACTCAAGCCTGCCGGCCCGGACTCACACGAGGATCCAGGCCATTATGGCGATGGCGATGATCGCGGTGACCCCCGTGATGAGCGACGAGACCGTCTGGCACCTGTAGCCGGTCGGAACGTCCATGCCGGACAGCTGGGTAACGACCCAAAAGTAGCTGTCGTTGGCATGTGACACGACCATGGAACCCGCGCCGATGGAGAGGACGACGAGTGCCTTCGCCGTCTCGCTAGCCAAGCCGAGCGGGGTGAGGAGCGGCGCCACGAGGGCCGACGTCGTGATCAGGGCAACCGTGGAGGATCCTTGAGCAGTCTTTAGGGCAGCGGAAACGAGGAATGGGAGCAGTATGCCCATGTGCCACCTGCCAAGCGTCGTGCCCAGGTAATTCGCCAGGGGGGTCGCCCGGATGACATTTCCGAGCGCTCCACCCGCAGCCGTGATGAGGATGATCCATCCCGCCGTGGTGACGCCCGTGCCTATCCAATCGCTCCACACCTCGCGCGTCAGCTTTGGCACGGTGAGAAGCGCGAGGAAAGTCCCAACCAAGAGCGCGGTGACAGGATGGCCGATGAAATCGAAGAACGTTTTCCACCCGCCGCTTCCGAAGGGCGCGCTCGGAAGGTCCGCCACGGACTTAAGGAGTATGAGCACCACCGGGGCAATGATCGGCGCAAACGACTTGATAGGAGAGGGCAAAGCCTTCTCGTCGCCGATGCCGCCTTTTGCCGTGCCTGCCCCCGACTCCATCGGGGCGACCGGATACTTCGAGGCCACCTTCTCCGCGAACCACCAGCCCGCCAACATCGCGGGGAACGCGGCGATGAGGCCGTAAATGATGACCCGGCCCAGGTCCGCTCCGATGGTTCCGGCTGCAGCAATGGGGCCCGGCGTGGGCGGCACCAGAGTGTGCGTCGAGTAGAGCCCCATCGAAAGGGCTATCGCCATCGTCGCCAGGCTGGTATCGGTCGCCGCGGCGAGCGCCTTGTTCAATGGGGAGAGGATCACGAACCCCGAGTCACAGAAGACCGGAATCGACACCACGTATCCGGTAAGAGCCATTGCCAGGGCCGCACGGGCGCGCCCGACCAAGCGCAGCATGGTCCGGGCCATCGTCTCGGCACCGCCGCTTTTCTCGAGGATCGTGCCCATCGCAGCACCCAGGGCGATCACAATGCCAATGGAGGACACCGTGCTCCCGAAGCCGCTGGTGATGTTGTCAACGATCGCAAGAAGCGGCATCCTTGCCAGCAGCCCCATGATGAACGACGCGAGGATCAGCGCAAGAAAGGCGTGCATCCGCACGCTTGCGGTTGTATAGATGATGAACACAACCACCAACGCAAGCGCAACGACGAGCCAAGCTCCGCTCACCATCTCTTTTCATCCTCCTTTTCGTTGCCTTTCCTGGGACCTATTGATACGATACCGGCTTACCGATATCGTCATCCTGGGACGGCCACCGGCCTGCGCGACTCCCCGGACCCGGCGCACGGACACGGAGGGTTCCTGGAGCCTAAGGATTAGCGCCCCTTCTTGGACCTTCGCGGTTGCTCGTCAATCTACAGCCGATCTACAGTTCGCCGCTCCTCCTCGTATTCCTTCGATGGCTCCGACGCTGCCCCGGCGCTGCCTCCGGAGCCGGTCACGTCGCGTTCTCGATGACCACTTTTATCCTCTGAGGCTGCTCCATCAGATCCATCGCCTCATGGATCCGCGCGAGCGGCAGGCGGTGCGTCACGATTCGCTCCGGATTGACGAGGCCTTTCTCCATCAAGTCTATGGCCTTTGTCATAACCCGTGGCGTCACCGAGAACGACGCGTCCATGCGAATCTCCGTGAAATGAATCGTTGCAGGCGAGACCTCTACCGTGCCTGGGACGATGACTCCGAACATGTTCACCCGCGTCCCTTTCCTGCAGAGCCGAAACGCGAGGCTCGCGGCCTCGAGAACGCCAGCCGCCTCGAACACGATGTCCGGCCCCGCCGGCAGGATCTCCCTTACCGACTCAACCGGGTCTTTAGCACGTGAGTTGATGATGTGGGTCGCCCCGCACTCTAGCGCGCGTTCGAGCTTGTACTGCTCGACGTCTATGAGCACGAGGCGCCCGGCCCCGGCCGCCTTGGCGATCTGGGTCAGGAGCAGGCCCATGGACCCGGCCCCGATGATAACCACGTCCTCCCCGACACGCATCTGGCTGTACTCGATGAGCCCCTTGTACGAGCCTGCAAGCGGCTCGGTCAGAGCCGCTGCCGTGAACGATAGGCCCGAAGGCTTCCGGAACACGCTCCCTGCCGGAACCCGCACGTACTCCGCAAACCCGCCGTCGAGCACGCGCGGGAAGCCGTCGCCACCGATGACCGCCCCGTGCTCGCAATAGTGGTGCAGACCGAGTCGGCACATCCTGCATCGGCCGCAGTACACAGCGGGAGAGACGATCACCTCATCCCCCCGGTCAAGGCCCTCGACCCCCGGGCCGACATCGTCGACGACGCCGGCGATCTCGTGGCCCATGATGATCGGCGGCTTGTAGTTGCGCCTGGCGCCGGTGAAAGCCGAATAGTCGGTGTGACAGATCCCGCAGGCCGCGACTCGAACTACCACATCGCCTGGCCCGGGTTCCGGCTTCGGAACGTCTTTCAAGACGAGCTGCCTCGGGCCCTCAAGGACCGCTGCCAACATCAAAATCCCCCCTTTGCAAGAGGCCCGCCGCGCCCTCATAGGCCGCGCTTCCACTCAGTGTGGAAGACGCCCGGCCGGTCCACTCTCTTGTACGTGTGTGCGCCGAAATAGTCACGCTGAGCCTGGATGAGGTTTGCCGGAAGGACGGCCCGACGGTACGAGTCGTACCAGGCCAGGGCCGAGCTCATGGCAGGAGTCGGAAATCCTTGAAGGGCGGCGGCGCTCACCACCTTGCGCCACCCTCGCTGGGCCTGCGCCATGACCCGGCGGAAGCGCTCAGTAAGGAGCACATTGTCCAGTTCCGGGTTGCCGACGAACGCCTCGGCCACATCGGCCAGGAGACGCGCCCTGATGATGCACCCACCCCGCCAGGTCCGCGCCACGGTCGCAAGGTCAAGCCCCCAGCCGTATTCGGCGGACGCGTGCCTCAGAAGGGCGAAACCCTGGGCGTATGAACAGATCTTCGACGCGTAGAGCGCGTCCCTGAGATCCGCGATGTCTACACCCGTTCCCTTCCGCCCGTCATCGTCGGGGACCCTGCCAGGCTCACCACTACGGCGACACGGCAGGGCACTACAGGTCGCGGCGGCATCCCGCGCACCTCCGGCGCCCGCCACGACAGGCCCGGGCAAGACCCCCGAAGCACGCTCGCGCTCGCTCTTGAGCGCGGACATATACCGTGCGTACACAGCCTCAGCTATTGTCGGCGCGGCTACTCCAAGCTCCAGCGATTCTTGGCTCGTCCACTTCCCCGTGCCTTTCTGTTCGGCCTCGTCCAGGATAACGTCGACCAAAGGCCGCCCGGTATCGGCATCGACTCGTCTCAAGATCTCTGCGGTGATCTCGATGAGGTACGACCCGAGGTCGCCCAAGTTCCACTCGGCAAACACATCCGCGGCCTCCGCGGGCTCGAGGCCGCAGACCTCACGCACAAGACCGTATGCCTCGGCGATCAGTTGCATGTCGGCGTACTCGATGCCGTTGTGAACCATCTTGACAAAGTGACCGGCGCCGCCCGGGCCGAGATAGGCAGCGCACGGCTCGCCGTCCTCCGTGGCTCGCGCTGCAACGCCGCGGAACACGTCCCGAAGAAGCGCCCAGCCGGCCGGAGCGCCCCCCGCCATCACGCTTGGCCCGCGTCTCGCCCCCTCTTCGCCGCCGGAGATGCCGACCCCAAGGTAGTAGACTCCGCGCTCAGCAAGGGCCCTCTCCCTCCGCGCGGTGTCACGGAAGTGGGAGTTGCCGCAATCTGCGATGACGTCCCCCGGCTCGAGCGCTGGGGCGAGTTGCTCGATGACGGCATCCACCGGAGCGCCGGCCTTCACCATGAGGATGATGCGCCGCGGCACCGAAAGGCCGGCCACAAACTCGGCTAACGACCGCGAAGGGATAATCGCGTCTCGGTACCCGTTAGCGTGCGCCTTGTTGACGAACTCCTCCATCGTCGCAGCCGTCCTGTTATACACGGCCACCCTGTACCCGTGATCGGCGATGTTGAGCGCAAGATTCTGCCCCATCACCGCGAGCCCCACCAAGCCGATGTCGGCCTTCTGCCCCCGCGGCGGCCTCGCGCCAGGCCCGCGCAGCCCCCCTTGGCAACAGCTGGCGTCGTTTTGCATCGCATTTCGCATCGCCTTTTCAACCCTTTCCTAGCGCGTCTATCCGCCTCGAGCTCCGGCGCGCAGCACCGGATCACCCCTTCACGGCTCCGGCGGTCAAGCCCGCGATTATATACCTCTGCGCGACAAGCGCGATCACGAGGATGGGCACGGTGATCACGACAGCTGCCGCCATGAGCCCGCCCCAGTTGATCTCCGAGTAAGACAGGAAGTTGAAGACCGCTATCGGCAGCGTGCGAGTCCGCGCCCCTGTCAGAACCACTGCGAACATGAAGTTGTTCCAGGAGAACACGAACGAGAGAATTGAACTCGTGAGTATTCCCGGGCCCGTCAAGGGAAGCAGGACACGAAGGAAGGCTCCTGAACGTGTGGACCCGTCCACCATCGCAGCCTCCTCGAGCTCCTTGGGCAGAGACTCAAAGAACGGCACCATCACCCAGATGATGAACGGCAGTCCGACCAGCATGTGGCTGAGAATGAGAGACGTGTATGTATCCACCAGGCGCAACCTTGAGAAGAGTATGAACCATGGTATGAGGAAAGTGATCCCGGGAACGATTCGTGCGACGAGGATCACGAGCGCAAGCTTGCTCTGGCGGAAGCGGGCGATCGAGTACGCCGCAGGCAAGCCGAGAAGGAGCGAGAAGAAGGTCGAGCCCGCTGCGATGACGAGGCTGTTCCACATGAAGTGCACGAACTGATACTGCCCGAAAACCTCCCGATAATGCAGGAGGGTGGGTCTGAATACCCACGTTGGAGGCGTGCGGATGATGTCTGCCTGCTGCTTGAACGACGAAACCCCCATCCAGAGGAACGGAAACACGAACGGTACTATGATGATGAAAAGCAGCAACCCGTAGCCGATTTCCCTCCAGAGCCGCGCTCTCGACGCCGCCCGCCTGCGCGCTTCTGGCGACGGCGTCCTCCATTGCCTCTTGCCTTCCGCCTCATTCAGGCCCACTCCGGACACCTCCGCACCCCCGTTAGGCCTCGACCGGTCTTCGGGCCCAGCTCAGTATGATGGCCGACCCGAGCACTATGGCAAAGAATATCATCAGCAGCGCAGAGGCCTTGCCCATCTGGAAGTACTGGAAACCGAGCACAAACGAGTAAATGTTCAGCGTCTCCGAGGCGAAGCCCGGACCGCCTTGCGTCATCGTGTAGATGATGTCGAACGTCTTCAAGGCATCGATGGCCCTGAGAGTCATCGCCGCCACAATGGCCGGCTGCAGCAGGGGAAGCGTCACATGTCGCACGGTCTGCCACGGCGTCGCGCCATCGACCAACGCAGCCTCGAACGGGTCGCGAGGCAGGGCCGTCAACGCCGCGAGAACTATGAGCGTGATCATCGGGGTCCACTGCCACACGTCTACCAGCACGAGCGACGGCAAAGCCTGCCGGGGAGAGGCCAGCCAGTGCAGCGGCGGCAGACCGAGAACGCTCAGGAGGTAGTTGGCTATGCCTATGGTAGGCTCGTATATGAGCAGCCACACCATACCGACCGCCACAGGCGTTGCAACCATGGGAAGGAGGAAGATCGTCTTGACAAGGTTCTTGCCCCGCATGTCGCGGTTGAGCGCGAGGGCGATAGCCACCCCCAGCACCGTCTCCAGCACCACCGCGAGCACGGTGAAGTAGAACGTCCGCCACACCGCGCCTGAGAATCGCTGATCACTGCCGAGAAGCGATGCATAGTTCGCGACGCCCACCCAGGCCGGCGGAGACATGGACGACATGCTCCACTCGGTGCAGGAAAGCCGCAGCGTGTAAACGAGTGGAAACACCATCATCACGACGATGAACGCCAAAGCCGGTAAGGGAAACACATACCGGAGGTTTCTGTCGAGCCAGCCGCCGCGCAACCTGACCCACCTCCATGTTCGGCCCAGCGGGAGGACACTGCAGACGTGGTGGGGTTCGAATGGGGTCCGCCCGCTGAACGCCCGGGCTGGCTGACGACGCCCGACAGCGTCGCCAGCGTCGCCAGCCAGCCCGCGAGGCATCTCATTTCTCCTTGTCCAGAAGAGCCTGATAGTCTGCGTTCGCCTTCTTGGCCGCCGCGGCCACATCGCCGCCCTCGATGGCGGTCACGATGACAGAGCCAACGATGTCTCTGGCCTGGCCAACCGCTATCACGTTCGGGCGGTCATACGGCACCCCGATCTTGCTGGATTGGACTATGACCTGCACGAGCTGCGCTGGGAAGTTCCTTATCCCCTCTTCGCTCTCCCACACCGACGTCCGTGCGCTCGGTACCTGCCTGCTCTGTGTCTTCAGGGTCGTTTCCTTGCTCGTGGCCCACTCAATGAACTTCCACGCCGCCTCCTTGTGGCGCGACGTGGCGCTCATGGAAAGCCCCCAGGAGACGATGGAGTACGGCCTCGCCCCTGCCGGTCCCGCCGGGAAGACCGCGAAGCCCACCTTGTCGCCCACCTGCGACTGCGCGGGATCGAGGAGGTTGGAGTAGAAGACCGAGGCATCGGTGTACATGGCTGCCTTGCCCTGCGCGAAGATGGCAAGAGCTTGAGGCCAGCTCATGTTGAGCACTCCAGGAGGGCCGTACTTACGGAGGATATCGCCGTAGAACGTGAACGCCTTTATGGCCTCAGGCGTATCCAACATCGCCTTTCCGTCCTTGTCGAACGTGCCTCCGAAGCTATACAGGTAGCTCGAGAACTGCGTCACGGCCGGAGACCTTTGTCCCCGAGACACTATGCCGAACATCCCTTTGCTAGGATTGTGGAAATGTTTGGCAGCAGCCTCGAGCTCCTCCAGTGTCGTGGGAACCTTGATGCCGTCCTTCGCGAACAAGTCCTTTCTGTAGTAGATGATCTCTTGCTCCGTCACGATGGGCACCCCTGTGAGGAAGCCCTTCACCGTCTCCGCCTGGAGCGCTGCTGGGAAGAAATCCTGGAACTGCCAGTTCGCGGGAGTAAGGTCAGGGTTGTCGATGAACTGCTTCAGGTCTGTGTACCATCCGTTCTGGCAGAACTGCTTGGCTTCTTGCAAGGGCCTTTGCATGAACACGTCGATGGTCGATGTCCCGGACGCGAACTCCACGCTCAGTTTCTGCGTGAGCTGGTCTTCGAAGTAGGATTCCACGTTCACCTTGATGCCCGTGGCCGCTTCGAACTCGGGGATAAGCGGCCGGATCGCGTCGGCCCAGGGATGGTTTGCAAGGACCACCCGGAGGGCCGTTCCCTTGTAAGGTTGCGGTTGCGCAGCGCTCCCGGCGGCGATGCCGGTCACCCCCAGGAGTGCCACGGCAATGAGCCAACAGGCAAGCCTCACACGCCGCTTCATCGTGCTCTCCTCCCTTGCATGTTGAGCATTCCCTCAGCAACTGCACGTTGCCTCGAACCCCGATGCACGACTCCCACCGCACGCACTACGACGTCCGAATGACCACTTGTGCAGGGCCTCGATATCCCCTTGCATCACCCCTTTCACTTCCGTGATCCGGTTTGTATGTCCATAGGTGCCACGGACGTAAGAGCCTCGAACCCTGGGCGACCGGATAGCTCCTCCCACATGCTCTCCGACACCCAGATCCGTTCCAACTCAAGCGTGTTGCGAATTCGCACCACTCGTGCCTGCTCGGGTCTCACGCCTGTTACGGTTAGAAGGGCCAACGCCACCGCGTCGCGCGCCGTGGGTACCACGATGGGAAGCCGTGCGGACGCCAGCACCCGGGAGGTCACCGCGTTCGTGTACATCTGCACGAAGTCTATCCGGTCGAGCACGTCCTGCGTCGTGATGTCTGCGACGCCGATCCCGCTGGCGTTCCCATGGGCCTCCGCGGTGAGGCCGAGAACCACTATGCGTTGGGCGCGGAAGCCGCCGACGCCTGCCATTGTTGGCTCGGAGTACCGGCCGGTCACATTGGGGTCCATCCCGTCGCCACTGATGTCCTTGCCGATCTCGTCGACGACCAGCACATCGCAGGAGTCGAACAGAAACCGCCCCATCTTCTGTCGAGCGATCTGCAGAAGCTCGGGCTCCCGCCGAAGGATGTCCTCGGCAGGCACGACCTCGATGAGCGCGACCTCGCCGGTGGCGTTCTCAACGGTAGCTACGCCGAACAGGACGCGCGTTCGTGCCAAGATAAGCCGGGCGGCCTCCGGAATGAGCTCAGGAAACCTGGAAAACCCCGCGGCATGGAGGCTCGTGGCGCCCACGTGTTTCCCAAGGCCGATGGTGAGGATCTTCGCAAGTCCGCTTTCGATCGGACCACGAAAACACGTGTGAGGCTTGACGCGGTTGATGACGATCACCCCGTCGGCCTCGTACGCCTCGCGGCCGAAGTACACCGGCACACCCGAGGTTAAGCGCCCCACCTCGACCACATCCATCGAGGCCCTCACCTCTACGCCGAGCGTGCGCTCGCTGATGCCGTAGTCGGCGAGAACTTGCCTCTGCCCCTCGGCCGTAGCACCACCGTGACTGCCCATCGCGGGGACGATGAAAGGACGGGCGCCGCGCGCGCGCACCGCCTCAGCCACGCCCGCCACTATCTCCGGGAGCCCTGCAAGGCCCCGGCTGCCCACTGCGATCGCAACGCGTCCACCTTTGCGTATCCTGGCATCGACTCCCGACCGCGCCATCTTCTCACTCAGGACTGCGCGGATGTCGGCGACCTTGCCATGCTCGAAGGGCTGACGCACCCACAGCCCCCTGGGCAACGGGACGTCAACGCCCGAAAAGCCTTCGGGTCGAAGCCCGGCGAGCGCCCCTTCCGCGTAAAGCCTCTGCACGACACACTCGTCCCTTTCCATGACCGCGCCACGGCCTCCTGGTAAACGCCCGCCTCATCTGGCCGGCCCCGTCCCTGGCCTCCCTGCTGTCCTGAGCTCGTGCCCGGCTCGGGACCCGCGCGAGGAGGCTCCTGCAATGCCCGCCTTACGGGCGTGGGTGCCGCGAACGTACGCCTCTGCCATCGTCCATGTATGGTTCCAAGCCGTCCAAGGTCGTTCCTTCAGTCTGGGCGCCCCTGCTGCGGGTCGTCCGCCAACAACCTCGCGTAAAGGGCCCTGTGCCTTGCCAGCCCCTCCAAATAGCGGGCATGCCGGGCATCGTCTGGGGTGAAGATCCTTCCGAGTGCGGCCGGAGGGTCAGGGGCGTCTCCTAGCATCCCCATGGCGCGCAACGCAAGCAGCGCAGCGCCTCTCGCGGACGGTTCAGGTTCGCTCGACTGCACCACAGGCCGCCCCAGGACATCGGCCAATATCTGCAGCCACACGGCGATCCGGGAGGCTCCGCCGGAAGCGATGATCGTTCGGTTGTTCTCGCCAGCCGCCGGAAGCCTCGCGTATATCTCTGCGAATCGATAGGCTACCGCCTCGAGCCCTGCGCGCACTATCTCTTCAGGAGTGGTCGCCAGGCTCAGGCCTGAGATGGTGGCACGTGCGCCGGAATGCCATCCCGGGCTTCGCTCGCCGGCGATGAACGGCAGGACCGTGAGAGAGTGGGAATCCGGCGCCACGTTGGCCACAGCCTCTTCCCACCCGGAATCCGCCGTGGCCTCCGCCTCTCCCCTCTCTGGCTCGAAGGAGAGACGAAGAACCCTCATGAACCACGCCAGGATGTTCCCGCCCTCGCTCAACGCCCCACCCACAAGGCTGCGGCGACGGTCCACTTTGTAAACCCACAGCCCCGGCGTGATGCGGGGGTCACCGGGTTCCACCACCCGGAGTGCGCCACTCGTGCCGAGTGCAAGAGCCACGTGCCTCGAGTCGTCGGCGCCGCTTCCAAGATTGTGGGCGGCGCCGTCACCTACGGCAGGAAACCATGGAACCGAAGCGAGCTCGGGCCAGCGCTTGTCGAAGGGCGGCCGAAGACCAGCAATAGGCTCGTCTACATCGACAAGGGGCGAGAGCTGGTCTGGCGTGACCCCGAGCGCATCGAGCAACGAACCGTCCCATGCGAGGCGCGCGCGATCGAGAAGCCCGGTCCACGATGCCACTGAGTAACTGCACCGCGCCCGCCCGAAAAGCTTACACTCGAGGTACTCCCCGATGCTCACCCACCGTGCGATGCGTGTGAACACTTCAGGGCTCGTACGTTTGAACCACGAAAGCCGCACCGTGAGATAGCTAGTGTGAAGAGGACATCCCGTGCGCTCATATACCTCGGCCCACGGAAGGGAGACGCGCAGCCTCGCTACATCCTCTTCGCCACGAGTGTCCGCCCAGGTGAAAAGAGGTGTGAGAGGTCGCCCACCGCGGTCGAGCCCACACACGCTGGACACAAACGTCGTCACGGCCACACCACATATGGCCGCCGCCGCGCCCCGCGGCCCGTGGCCCGATAGAGCGCGGGCCCGTTCAAGCGTGCCGTCGACGCAACTCCACACGCTTTCTGCGAGCTCCACGATGTGTGCCTCGCTGGCGCCGCTTGCCGACACCCTAACCCTTGCAGGCGCCCGGGAGAGGGTCGCCGGCAGCACGCGGGCTCTGCTGTCCACCAGCATGCTCCGCACCGTCGACGTGCCCAGGTCGATCGCCAGGACGAACGGCGGCGCAGCTTCAGTCGGGTTGACGGCCTGCCCCGAGAGTTCTCGCGCATTTGACACGTGCGATACACCAGCTCCACGGCCTTGCGGGCCCATCCGCTACCCGATATTCGCGGCAGGCTCCTTGGAGGCCGGACTCTTCATTCGGGTCATCTCCGCGACGATGGCCCGCCGAACCCCCTCGAGGTGACCTTGGAGAAGGCGTTGTGCCAAGGTCGCGTCGCCTTTCTGCATGGCCTCGAGGATGGCGATGTGTTCGTCGAGTGCCTCCTCAACACGCACGTTGAGGTTGCGCATGAGGTCTATGAGGGCCAGAATTCGCGCCGAGAGGTCGCGAAGGCGCTTGTTCCCCGCAGCGCGGATGATCTCCACGTGAAACTTGCGGTCCAGCCGCTCGAAAGCCCTCCGCTGCTCGTCGCCGCCGAGCGAGCGGAGAGCCTTCGTCTCCTCCAGCAAGGCGGTAACGTCCGACGGTCGCATTTCTTTCATGGCGCGGCGGAGGGCGTACAGCTCGATCATCTCGCGGATGTCCGCGATTTCCTCCACATCCTGAACCGACAACTCAACCACGTAGTACCCGACGCGCGGTGCGAGCATCACGAGACCCTCTTCGACAAGCGCGTTCAGGGCGTCCCTCACCGGTGTGCGGCTCACGCCGAAGCGTTCCGCAAGGGAGTCTACGGCGAGGCGGGTGCCCGGGGGGAGCCGCAGAGAGACGATGTCTTCGCGCAGGATGCCTCGTATTTGCTCGACAAGGCTTGTGCTCACTATGCGTTCGTCCATTTCTCACCACCGAATATAATATATCACATATTATCCATCAGCTCAACTATCCATCCAGCAGTTCCCGAGAGCCACCGGCAGCCCCCTGTCCAGGCGTTGGCTTGCGCCACGCGCAGGTCATTTCAGCTCCGGAAAGCGCCGCCACTCTTGCCGGTATCGCCCGAGCCACGCTTCGACACCGTGGCCCGTCCTGTCGCCGCAGGCCTCAATCTCGTTCAACACCGTCACGACACGTGCCTCCCCTTGGATCCTCGGTCTCGCGCCGGGGCAGCTCTTTGCATGCCTTCGGATCCCCTGGCGACCGGGCGGTCTCCGGAGGATGGCTCGTGCGGGCTTTCCATGGACCTTCATAGACCAGCCAGCGGGCTCGGCGGTTGCTCATCCTAGAAATGGCCGCGCGCGGCCGATTCCCTAAAGCAAGCCTTTTCTCGCTAGGCGCTCCCTGACGACGCTTTCGAAGTCGTCCAATCCTACAGGCCCTGAGAACACAGGCGCGCCATCGATATACAGGTTCTCCTCACCGAACTCGAGCGCTTCGTCGCGCGTGTGGATGACGTGCTCCGCAGTGGTGACTTTATCCGAGATGGACCTCGCCAAAGCAAGGCGTGTCCGGTAGTAGTGGATGATCCATGGACACCTCGCATTGAACACGGCCTCCACCTTCACCTCGCCCGCGGAGGGCGCGAGGTCCCTCGCCACCTGCACCAACGCGACCCGGGCGTCCGCACCGCCCGCGCGCAACAGCAAGAACCCCGGGTCGCTCCGCTGCGCCACGGTAAAGCCGAACTTCTCGAAGAACCCAACAGGCATCCAGTCCGGGTACGTGAGCACCGCAAGTCCGCGTGCATGCCCTGAAGCCTTCAGCGCAAGCTCCATGAGAGCCCTTGCGATTCCCAGGCCCCTCGCATTCTCGAGAACCCACAAGCACCTGAGAACCCAGAGGCCATCTCCTTCCAGCGGCAGGGGCGCAGCCTCGATGGGCATCACCTCAACGCGACCGACCGGCTCTCCGCCGAGGAAAGCCCCAAACACCCTGGCGCCCATCGCCGCCGCGCGCCTCTGAGCCGAAACGCTCTCCTCAAGGAGCCTCGAGACTTCGTCAGAGCCGACCCCGGGCGGCACGCACATCACGTTCAAATCGTGGACCTCTTCAGGGAGGATCTCATGGATTCTGACGTGAGCCATGCGCATCACCTCCTGTGCGATGGCCGGCTTCCCGCTCTCCCGGGGTCCCCGGTCCCCACGTTGCGCCTTCCTCGTGGGGCTCTTCTGCAAATCGATCATGAGCCGCGCGGCTGCCTTCTCGCACGAGCGGCCTCACGAAGCAGCAAGCCGGCGCACGTATGGAATTCCCCACGAACATGGAGAACTCCTTGCGCGCGACACACGCGACCGCGACAGCATAGCCAGGCGGTTGCTGGGAACGCTACGTTCCGAGGCGGAGAGGTGGTTTCGCAGCCCCGTTCCGCACCCGACGAAGCATCCCGGACGGAAACGACGCACCGCCATTACGGCGGCCAATACGATAGCCAGAGGTGTTCCAAGGTTGCCCGAGAAAACCTCCCTGCGCGTGTGCGGCCTCGCCCGCATCTTCCTCGTGGTTTTCAGCGTCCTCGTGGCGAGGATGGCCTTCGTCCAGCTAGTCATCGGCGAAGACCTTGCCGAACGGTGCCGCGACCAACGCGCGCTGGCGCTCGCCACGATGCCCGTGCGCGGCGCGATCTACGACCGCAACATGCGTGCGCTCGCAGGGGACTTCAAAAAGCCTGCCGTGGTGGTGTTTCCCGGATCGGTGAAGTCGCTCGAGAGCGTTGCTGGAATGGTGGCCGAGGTGGCGGGCGCGCCGACGGACCGGGTCCTGTCGCGCCTGAGCTCCCCGGCACCGTTCCTGGTCCCCGCGGGGATCCTGTCCTCTCCCGCGTTCGCCGCGACCAGTCCGGCAGCCCCCTATACGGAGGCGCTCCGCGACCCTGGGGTCGTGGTGGTTGAGCAACCCGTGCGCTATGATCCCGAGGGGATCGGCGCACACGTCATCGGCTACGTCGATCCCTCCGGCAGGCACGGTATGTCGGGCGTGGAAGCGCTCCTCGACCGGTACCTGAGCGGCGAAGACGAAGCCAAGGTAGCGGTTTTCACGGACGCGAAGGGCGCTCCCCTCCGAGGCCTGGGAGTCCGGTGGTTGCCCGGAAAGCCCGCCCGGGCCGGCGTGAGGCTGACGATCGACCGGGATATCCAGGCCCTCGTTGAACAGGTCATGGACGACACGATCAAGCGCGGCGCTGTCGTGGTGATGGACCCCAGATCGGGCGACGTGCTCGCCATGGCGAGTCGACCCACCTTCCGACCGGATGACATAGCGACAGCCATGAAGGATCCGGCGTCACCCCTTGTAAACCGCGCGCTCAGCGCGTACCCGCCCGGCTCGGTGTTCAAGGTGGTCGTGGCCGCGGCCGCTCTGGAGGCTGGAACCGCCTCGCTGAGAGACACCTTCCACGACGCCGGTTACGTGGATGTCGGTGGTGTCAGGTTCAAGTGTCATTCATACGAGCAAGGCGGCCACGGAGACATCACGTTCCTTGACGCCATGGCATACTCGTGCAACACCGCTTTCATCGCGACCGCCCTCCGCGTGGGCGCACCACGTCTCGTAGACCTCGCGCAGCGGCTGGGGCTGGGAGCCACAACGGGAATCGCTCTCCCCGGCGAACAGGCCGGCGTCCTTCCGGACGCGCGATCCATGTCCCCACAGGACGTCGCGAACCTCGCGATAGGCCAGGGGCGCATCACCGTGACTCCTCTGCAAGTCGCCGTGATGATGTCGGCCGTGGCAAACGGCGGGCTCGTCCGCAGGCCGAGGCTGGTGATGGAGATCGTGCCTTCCGACCCCTCTGCCAGTCAGATGGCCGCCCGCACCATCCGGCCTGAGGATCCGGTACGTGTTCTCTCCGAAGACACGTGCCATCAGCTCGTTTTCATGCTCGAGACGGTTACCAGGTGGGGGACAGGAACGGCGGCCTGGGTAGCGGAGGGCGGCTCGTGCGGGAAGACCGGCTCCGCCGAAACCGGAAAGGTAGACGGCACGGGTTCACCTTTGGCCCATGCGTGGTTTGCGGGCTTTGCCCCGCTCTCCGAGCCGAGGCTCGTCATCGTCGTGTTCGTGGAGGAAGGCATGTCCGGCGGCAAGACCGCCGCACCAGTATTCGCCCGCATCGCAAATGGCGCGCTCAAGCTCTATCCCGCCGCGAAATGAAACGGTCGTGCGCGCCACCCGGCCCTATCGAGCCTGGGTTTTGTCCTGGCGGCGCAGGAGGGCAAGAGCCCGTTGGTGTTCACTGAAAGTGCGACTGAAGACGTGGCCGCCATGCTCGTCGGCGGCGAAGTAGAGGTAGTCTACATCAGCGGGGTGAAGCGCGGCCTGGATCGAAGAAAGCCCCGGCGAGGAGATGGGGCCTGGGGGAAGGCCCGGCACAACGTACGTGTTGTAGGGTGAGTCCACCCTGAGGTCCTCGTATGACAGGCGCTCTTTCCATGTGCCGAGCGCGTACTGAACCGTGGCGCAGGACTGAAGCGGCATATGCCGTTTAAGCCTGTTGTAGAAGACCGCGGCCACGATGGGCCTGTCGCTCGGGATCCGCGCCTCCCTCTCGACTATGGATGCTATCGTGACAACCCCGTGCAAGCCTAGGGCCTTGGCAGCATCGGAGACGCCGTCCTTGTCGAACTCCGGCAGCACCAACTCGGCGAAGCGTCTCACCATCGCGGCGATGATGGTTTCTTCGGGGACTCCCGACTCAACCTCGTACGTGTCGGGAAAGAGGTAACCCTCTAGATTGCCCGAGAATTCCCTGCCTCCCGCCTGGACAGAAAAACCTTTCACCTCGCCCCTGGCAAGCGCCAGGAATCTCTCGCGAGACGCGAGCCCCTTGGCCTCCAGCAAGCCCGCGATCTCGGCGACGTCGTAGCCTTCGGGAACCGTGAACCGGACACGCTCCACCCGCCCCTCTGCCAGCACGCGGAGGATCCCAAACACACCCATGCGGGAGCTCAACCGGTACAAGCCCGCCTTGAGCTTGTCTTGAACGCCTGACATTCGCGCCACAGCGTCAAATGCCACTCCGGATCTGACGAGTCCCTTTTCAACCAGTATGTCGGCGATCCTCGACGAAGTGAGCCCCCGTTCGATTCGCACCTGGACCGCCTCGCCCGACCCAAATGGGAGTACAAGGAAAAGGGCCCACGCAAGGCCAAGCACGACGGGCACACACACAAAAGCAACCACGCGCCACATCTTTCGCCGGCCCTTCGCAGCAGATGTGGCGAGGTTCGTCTCGAGCCCCGCCTTCGGGCGCCTCGCCCGCCAGGCACTCAAGAAAGATGGGGCGAAAACGCCTCCCCGTCTGCCTTGCCTTCCCTGGACCCCGCCTCTCACACCATCACATTCCCAAGACTAGTCTTCGTCCTCGTCTTCGTCTTCGTCCTCGCCCTCATCTTCGTCGTCTTCGGCATCTTCATCCTCGTCTTCGTCCTCTTCGCAGACATCCTCGAGGTCTGCGCAGATCGCGCTGGTCACCTTCTCGTACTCGTCATCATCCAGGTCAACCAATACCTCCTCGCCGTCCTCATCGGTCTCCACCCGGAAGATGCAAGCCTCAACTTCTTCGTCGTCCTCCGCCTCGCTGTCCGCATCCTCGGGGACCAGGATGACGTAAGTGTTTCCGTCGAGCTCCATGACATCCTCCACGGAGAAGCTCTCTTCTTCGCCGTCCTCGTACACAAGGGTTATGACATCATCGATCTCTGGCACTTGGGCCACCTCTCTTTCACATCCGAGTGTATCCGTACCGCGTCGTCGGGTCAATGCCCACTGCGCCTGCTGTCAGCCGCTATGCTCTCCATGCGGACATGCTTTCATTCGTCACCGAGCTGCGGCAGGCCCGCCTCCTCGTGCCCTCCCTCATCGCCCCGCGCACCCTGGCGCGCTTCCTGGCCCAAGCGACCGCGCTCCTCCCCAACCGCGCCGCGCGTTCCATGGTGAGAGTCGCATCCGGGCTCAACACCGTCACTGGGCTTGCGACTGTCGAGATAACTTTGGAGGATTATAGCAGCCGCCACCGAATCGACAACCTGCCTCCGCCGCCGCCGGGAGACGTCCGCCTCGAGCAGGGCCCGCTCGGCAGACACCGTCGACAGCCGCTCGTCCCAGAGGACCACGGGCACGCCCGCCCTGTCCTCGAGAGCTTCCGCAAGCCGCTTCGCTCTAGCGGCGCTCTCGCCGAGCGACCCGTCCATGTTCATCGGCAGGCCCACGACAACGAGGGCGACCCCATTGCCGCGAACGAGCGAGACCAGCCGCGCCAGGTCGCCCCTGAACGATGCCCTCGTGATCACACCCGCGGGTTGCGCGAAGCATCCAGTCGGGTCAGACAGCGACACGCCGATGGTCTTTGTCCCCACATCAAGCCCCATAACCCTCAACCGGCCTAGACCACCTTTATGCAGAACTCGGGGCATGCAGCCTGGCAGTACCCGCACAGAACGCACCGGGAGGTGTCCACCGTCGCGCGACCGGACGTCGGCGAGATCGCGAGCGCACCGTGGGTGCACCTCGCCACGCACGTTCCACAGCCGGTGCACCACGGCTCGATGAGGAGGGCCTTGTTGTGCCGCGTCCGCTCGCGGAGCTCGTCATCGGGATGCTGGCCCTCGAATATGGCAAGGTCCATTCTGAGCTCATCCAGCGTCTTCACGCCCACGGCGATGGAATCAACGCACTCCTGCCCCAGAGCCCACCGCAGGGCGCCTTCCACATCGTCCAGCAAGGCTCCGCCGCCCAGCGCCTTCATTGAGTAGATGCCCTTGCCGGCCAAGTGTGCGTCCCGTACCGCCGCCAGCATCTCGCTTGCGCTCCCGTCGGCTATCCCGATCCCCGACCTATTCAGAAGAGGATGTATCACGTCGATCTCAGGCATCAGGGTGGCCGCCCTCACGCACGCCACGTGGTGGGTGGACACTCCGACCGCACGCACCTTCCCTGCCTCACGTGCGAAAACCAGGTATTTCAGCGCTTCCTCGTGTCCCTTCAGCGTCAAGGCCGACTCCTGCTCGTGGAGGAGGAAGATATCTATGTAATCGGTGCCCAAGGATCTGAGCGCCCGTTCGACGGTTTCACGCATCCCCTCATACGTGTAATCATATGATTTTGAGGCGATCACCAGTGTGTCCCGGCTCCAACTCCGGGCGCCATTCCCCCCGAAGACAGCCTCACGGATGTAATCGTATGTGTTGTAAAGCTCAGCGGTGTCGATGAAGTTGACCCCTGCGTCCAGCGCCGCCCGCAGGAGCAAAGCGCCCTCTTCCACAGGCAGCTTTGCCTGCAACGGCCCCATAGTCAAGGTGCCGAAGCACATCCTCGACACGATCAATCCCGTCCTGCCGAGAGCCCTTCTCTCGAGACCGCGGGCGACCTTCCGCGGCCCCGCGTCCATCGCCCCGCCGCCCGCTCCAGCCGCAGTGTACGATTGCCCCAGAAACCCGCCCCCCTCCCGGTGTGACAGTGCGCGCGTCGGCCCCTCGTCTCGCCTCCGACCCCGTTCAGCCGCGGCCCGCGGCGTCCACGTCTCCTACGATCACGTGGATCCATGAGGGGAAACGAGGCAGCCGGGCCTCGCCGTCAGCCTGTGGGTATATGGAAAACCCGCTCACGCCCTGCCGCGTCGCAAGGAGCGATTCAGCCTCCCGGACGCTCTTGCCCGCGAGTTCACGCGCGAGCTTGTCCGCATCGACCTTTGCCGAGACCCTGGCCTGCGCGGTCACATCGATCGATGCTGCCGCAGAGCTTTTCCGCGCGGCCCCGGTTATCTTCATTTCCACTTCGGATGAGATAACCTCTCCGCCCCCGGCCACGACCTCGGAGAGGAACTTGCCCCGCGCCACCTTTAAGACCTCAGCCTCCTTGACCGCAAGCGCGCTCGCGCTCGCGCGGCACGATGCCCGCAGTTCGGCAGATGGAGTAAAAGGAGCCGCGCTGAAAGTAGGTTCCTGTCGCTCCACTACGATGGTCTCGGGGATGACGCTGAAACCGGCCGGACTCTTTGCTGCAAGGCGCACTGCCGCCTCCTTCGCAGCTTCCGACGCAATGAGCCTGCGGGCCGTCGCGAGGTCGACAGGCGAGACCGCAGGCGTTATCTTGTCCTCGCCACCGGACGTGGGTTCGGGGTTCGTGACCTTTAGGCCCGGGAATGCGCCCGCAACGACGACGGTAATGCGTCCAGCGGCGACGTTCCCGCTGGTCCCGGGTTCCTCCGCCTCCACGTCCACCACAGTCATCCCCGAATCCGCGTCGACCGCAAGCCCCATGAAATGCCTTACGGTGGCAGGGGGGACCACGGCCGCTTCGACCGTGCGAAACCGCACCCCCGCCGCCGTGGCGACCATCGTGCCCTTGGGCACACTCACAGCACGCTCCGTCTCATTGACGAACGCGACGCGCCCACTCGCCTTGGTGGCCCCCGACCGCACAGATCCGGACACCGGCACCTTAACGGACACAGTGAAGGAGTCCTTCACCGCGCGAGCAGGCACCCGCCCGCCATCGACATCCACGACCGTCACAGCCGTGGACGCCTCAACCGTCACCTTCCGGCACACCTCCGACACCTCGGGCGAGACCACCACTGTCGCCCTGGGCCAGAAGGCGTAGAGCACGCAGAAAATCAAAAGGGCCGCAAGGCCCGTCGTCACGGCAGGCCCGCGCCCGAACCACATTTCGAAGCCGCCCCGCATCGAAACCGTAGGGCCAACGCGTCTTCCCATTCGCACAGCGAAGCGTTCCGCGCCCCTCCCAAAACCCGTCGTGAAAGCCCGTGCCAGCTCCGCCCAGCCTATCTGCCTTCCAGGTAATACCGCACTAGCTCCTCTATGATCTCGTCTCGCTCGAGCTTTCGAACGAGGTTCCGGGCGCCCTTATGGCTCGTTATGTAAGTGGGGTCCCCCGACATAAGGTATCCGACGATCTGGTTTGTCGGGTTGTACCCCTTCTCCTTCAACGCCTCATAGACCTCCAAGAGTAACGCCCTGACGCTGACCACGTCCTCAGAAACGACCCGAAACGTCTGAGTCTCATCAAGCGGTCCTTTCACAGCAGCGTCACGCTCCCCCTGTCGTAGCTCCCCAGCACCTCGCCGTATGCCGGCACGCTCGCCAGCGCGCATCGCGTTTCGCGCCCGGCGACCTTTCCACTCATCCGCACCCCGCCTGCCTCGCGGCCTGAATCCGCATCCCGAGACGCTACGCCGCCACCAGCGAAGTCACTCAGTGCAGCAACGCCCTCTCTATCCTGGCCTTCGCCGCACCGAGGGCCTCCTTGAGCTTCGCCGCGTCGCGAGCGCCCGCCTGCGCCATGTCAGGACGCCCGCCGCCACCTCCGCCCGCCGCCTCAGCCGCGGCTTTGACGATATCCCCCGCTCGCAGGCCCCTATCTATGAGATCCCTCGTGACCGTCACCACGAAAAGCGCCTTTCCGTCAAACCTGGACCCCAGGACCACCGCGCCTGATACAAGCTTCTCCCGCACCGTGTCAGCAAGCTCGCGAAGCGCAGGCCCGTCGAGTCCTTCCGCCTCCGCCACCACGACCTTCGCCCCGTCTATCTCCGTCGCTTCGCTGAGTAGCACGTCCACCTGCGACCGGGCCATTCTCGCTTTGAGCGACTCTATCTCTTTCTCGCGCGCACGGAGGGTCTGCACGAGCCTCGACACTTTCTGAGGGAGCTCGTCGGGATTGCCCTTGACCTCCGCTGACGCGCTCTCGAGCAGCGCCTGCTGGGACCTGAGAAGCGCTAGGGCAGCCTTTCCGCTCACCGCCTCCACCCGCCTGATCCCCGCGGCCACTGCACCCTCGGACACTATCTTCACGAGCCCGATCTCTCCGGTGCGCCCCACATGGGTGCCACCGCACAGCTCCTTGCTGCATTCGTCTATCCTGATGACCCGGACCCGCTCACCGTACTTCTCACCGAAGAGCGCCATGGCGCCCATCGCCTTGGCCTCCTCGAGGGCCATCTCCACCGCCTCCACCGGCGAGTCGGCGAGAACCCACTCCAAGACCATGTCCTCGACCCTGCGGATCTCGTCGTCCGTCATTGCCGAATGGTGGGAGAAGTCGAACCTCAGCCTGTCTTCGGCAACCAGCGAGCCAGCCTGAAACACGTGGTCTCCAAGGACCCTTCGGAGAGCGGCGTGGAGGAGATGGGTCGCTGTGTGATTGCGGGCGATGGCGCGGCGGCGCTCCGCGTCCACAACGGCCTCCACTTCATCGCCCGTCGTGATGACGCCGTGCTCGACGGTGGCGTTATGAATGACGATCGCCTCCGACGCGCGCACCGTTGTCGTAACCCTTGCCTTCCCGGAAGGACCCGTGATCGTCCCCGAGTCGCCTACCTGCCCGCCGGATTCGCCGTAGAACGGCGTGACGTCCAGCACTATCTCGACATTCTGCCCCGCGCTCGCGCGGCTCACCGGTTCGCCGTCGACAAAAAGGGCGCACACCTTGGACTTGGCGGCAGTCGTCTCGTATCCGACAAACCTCGTGCCAAGGCCCGTGAGGGCCTGCGCCTTCGCCGTCGAAAGGTCGCCCATGTAACCAAGGTCTTGCCGCGCTGCCCGCGCCCGCTCGCGCTGCTCCTGCATGGCGGCGGAGAACCCCGCCTCGTCTACGGTCATCCCGCTTTCTTCAGCTATCTCGCGAGTGAGCTCCACCGGGAACCCATACGTGTCGTAAAGCCTGAACGCATCCGCGCCGGGGATCTCGTTCCTACCTGCCTCGCGAAGCTCCGCGATGAGGCCCTGAAGGATGCTCGTCCCCTGATCGAGCCTTCCGAGGAACCGCTCCTCCTCGACGGACAAGGTCTTTCGTATGTGGTCCCGCCTCTCGACGAGCTCGGGGTACGAGTCGCCCATCACCGAAATTATGACGTCCGCCACATCGGCCAGAAACGGCCGCGTGATGCCGAGGAGCCTGCCGTGGCGCACCGCACGCCTTATGAGCCTCCGGAGCACGTACCCTCTGCCTTCGTTGGCTGGCAGGACCCCGTCGGCTACCAGGAAGGTCACCGCGCGGGCGTGGTCGGTGATTATCCTGACTGATACATCAGTGTCGAGCACGGGCTGCCCCTGCCGTCGCCCTCCCGTCGCTTTTCCGTAGACAACCCCACCAAGCTCAGCGACGGCGCGCGTGATGGGCCCCATGGCGTCAGTATCGAACACCGTCGGGACGCCCTGCATGACCGCGGCCACCCGGTCAAGCCCCATGCCGGTGTCGATACCCTTGCGTTCGAGAGGCACATAGTTGCCGGCCTCGTCGTGATGGAACTGTATGAACACCAGGTTCCATATTTCCATGAACCTGTCGCAGTCGCAGCCCAACTTGCATTCGGGCCTTCCGCAGCCAAACTCCTCGCCGCGGTCGACGTGGATCTCAGAACACGGCCCGCATGGGCCGACACCAATCTCCCAGAAATTGTCCTTCTTGCCGAAGCGCTTTATGCGCTCCGCGGGCACCCCCACGTCTCTCGTCCAGATCTCGAACGCCTCGTCATCATCCAGGTATATAGTCACCCAGAGCCTATCTTCGGGAAGGCCGAGGTGCTCCGTGACGAACTCCCATGCCCATGGGATCGCCTGTTTCTTGAAGTAATCCCCGAACGAGAAGTTGCCCAGCATCTCGAAAAACGTGAGGTGCCGGGCGGTCTTGCCGACGTTGTCGATGTCAAGGGTGCGGACGCACTTCTGACACGTGGTCACCCTCCGCGACTCCGGCTTGGCGGTGCCGAGGAAATAGGGCTTGAAGGGCACCATGCCCGCGCCCGTAAGGAGAAGCGTGGGGTCGTTGATCGGTATGAGGGAAGCGCTCGGCAAAGGCTTGTGCCCCTTGCCGACGAAGAATTCTCTGAACATGTCGCGTATCTCGCGGGTACCAAGGGCCCGAATACCTCGTTCAGCCTGCAAAGCATGCATCCTCCCACGTCCGAGTTATCTCTATCATAGCGAATCGCGCCGGGGGTGTCAACGCGAACACCCCCGTCCCCGCGCCGTTTCCCGCCCCTGCCCCCTTCCGGCCGCGCGGCCAGCTGCAGAGGGACACGCCTCGAAGGCCGACCGCACGATCAAGGCACAAGCTTCGCGTGCAGGTATCTGAGGATCACTTTGATCATGGCCGCCACTGGCACGGCAAGCAGGACCCCGATGAGCCCGAAAAGGTGGCCCCCCGCAAGGATCGCAAAGATCACCGCAACCGGGTGCAAGCCGACTTGTTCGCCGAGGATGTTCGGCCCCACGACTGCGCTCTCAAACTGGTTTACGAGCACGAATAGCAAGATGACGTACAACGCGAGCACCGGCGATTTCAGTGAAGCGAGAATCACGGCAGGGACTGCGCCTATGATCGGACCGAAGTACGGCACGACATTGAAGAGCCCAGCCACAAGCCCGATGACGAGGGCGAAGTCAACGCCGATGATGGACAGGCCCGCGAAGATCAGCACGCCGACGACGGCCGACACAAGGAGTTGTCCCCTGATGAACGAGCCCAATGCCTGGTCCATCTCGATAAGCAGGCCCACCACCTCGCTGCGCCAGCGCGAAGGTATCCACGACAGGAGCCACATCTTGATCTCCGGGAAATCCATGGTAAAGTAGAATGCCAGCACGGGCACGAGAACGAGCATGGTCATCTTGGGAAGGAGTTCCGGAACGGCCCCCACAGTTCGGCGCACGAGGTCAGCAAGCGCCGTTTCCGCCCTGCGGATCCCGTCGTCCAGGGCGCCTTTCAGAGGCTCCGGTATGTTGAACCTGTTGAGCCTCGCGTAAAGCGCCGCGAGCCGGCTCTGGATCTCCTGGGCCTGCCCGGGAAGGACTTCAGCAAGCATCTCGAGCTGCGAGAACAGCCTGGGAAACAAGTACACTCCCAGGAGCGCAATCAGGAGCGTGAACCCAACGTACACAACGAGCGTGCCAGCGCTCCTGGGAGCTCCTCGCTTTTCGAGGTACGTGACTAGCGGGTTCATCAAGTACGAGAGGCCGAGGGCAAGCAGAAACGGGGTAAGTATGGCCCTCACCCGGAAGAGAAATAGCGCGGCCCCCAGGACAACGAGAATGTGCAGAAACCAAGGCAAGATCCGCAGCGCTTTCTCGCGCCGACAACGGATGGGGTTTTCGTGAGCGTCGGTCTCAGCCATGCGCGAGGCTCATCCTTCTTACGCAGCGCCCGCTTGGCGTCACGTGCGTGTTTGCTGCCCGCCGCCCTCTTCGCCGGGCCTGCCGCCCCGCCTCGCCTCGTCACATCGTCGTAGGCTTGCGATACTCCTCAGTCCGTAAGGTCCAGCCCGGGTCGCCAGTGGCTGCACGACGGGGGCGCCACGAATTCGGTCGTCTCACGCGCCGAACTCGAACGGGGCGCGCCGGAAGCGCGCCGCCCCCGGAGGGTGTGGCCGGCAAGCCCCGCACCCCCAGGAAAAGAAACGAGGCTCGCGGCGACATGCTGTGCCCTCCGCTCGCCGCCCGCGGGTCTGCGGCCCGGGGCGCGCGCTCTGGCGTTCAACCCTGGCACCTAGCTAATCCGCCCTGCCGAGCCGCAGGCGCCTGCCAGCGGCACGAGTCTTTTCGCCGGCGTTCACGATGCTCCTGCCGACCTGCGTGACCATCCGCCCTGCCGCCTTGGTCATCATCGCGCGAGCTGAGCGGGCCGCGCGGGCTTCGTCCGATGCGTCCCCGAGGAGCGTCCCCGCGCGCGCCCGACGTGACCTGAAGTAGAAATACGCGCCGATCGCAGCGCCGGCGGCGCTTCCGGCTATGATCGATCTCCAGAGTCTCCTCATAGCTACCGCCTCCCTTTCAGGAGGTTAGTATGCCCACAGTGTGAAGGAAAAAGCGAATGGAAAATGGCTCCTTGCACGATCGCGGGCGGTCCCTCCCGGTAGTCGGACAGTTCGAACGAGGCGCGCCGCAAGCGCGCCGTCCCCGGAGGGCAAGGCCGGATAGCCTTAGGCAGGACCGCCCCGCCGGAAAGTAGCGCGAACTTCTGGCGATATACTTTTAGTGTCGGTTGCGCAGGCTTTTCGAGATGATGCCGCCGCCGACCACTACCTCTCCGTCGTAGAACACGACCGACTGCCCGGGCGTCACGGCCCTCTGCGGGGTCGAGAACCTCACCTCGACCTCCCCGGGCCCAGAGCCTATCGAATCGCCCCCGCGGGTGCGATCTTCACCGGGGCGCGCGGCCAGCGGCGTGACCGTTGCGAGCACTGCCGGCGTGCGGTACCTTATCTTGGCCTCGACCTCGATCGGTTGCTCGAGCCGGTCGAATGGTATCCAGTTGAGCTCGGAAGCGATAAGCCCCTCCGCCATCAGGTCGCGCTGGCGGCCGACTATCACGGCGTTCCTGGCCGGGTCGATGTCAACGACATAGAGCGGCTCTGCCGACGCGATCCCGAGTCCTCTTCTCTGGCCTATCGTGTAAAACGCGATCCCCTCATGCTCCCCGAGGACCTTCCCCTCGACGTCGAGGATGGGCCCGGGGTCTCGAGCCTCGGGCATATACTCGCGCAGGAATCTCCTATAATCGTCATCTGGTATGAAGCATATCTCCTGGCTCTCGCGCTTTTCAGCAACGGGAAGCCCGAGCGACGCCGCTATCCGACGGACCTCGTCCTTCCTGAACGCGCCTACGGGAAAGAGCGTGTGGGCAAGCTCGTCCTGGGTCATCGAGTAAAGGACGTACGTTTGGTCTTTTCGAGCGTCCTTTCCGGTGAGAAGAAGGTGCCGCCCGGTCTCTCGGTCGCGGCAGATCCGCGCGTAGTGGCCGGTGGCAATGAACGATGCCCCTATCTCCTTGGCCTTGTGCAAGAGGTGTCCGAACTTGATCCGCTGGTTGCACCTCACGCACGGATTGGGCGTGCGGCCCGACACGTACTCGCGCGCGAAGTAGGATATGACCTCCTCTTCGAACCTCTCCTCGAAGTTGAGCACGTAGTACGGGATGCCGAGAGTCGACGCGACGCGACGCGCATCCTCCACCGCTGCGATCGAACAGCACCCGCCTTCGCGCTCGCGGGTGGAGAACGCCCGCGGCCAGACCTGCATGGTGGCGCCTATGACCTCGAAGCCTCTTTCCTTGAGCAAGGCCGCGGCGACCGAGCTATCCACCCCGCCGCTCATCGCCACGAGAACGCGCCGGGGCGCGCATGCGGGTGCGGCCTCGAAACCCTCAGCACACATCAAGCCTCGCCTACTGCCATCTCATCCCCGCCACTGGAAGCCTGTGGGCCGCCCGGGCCCGGCACGCGCTTTCTTGCGAGATAGTCCTCGATAGCCTTGTGAAGCGCGTCCGCCGCCAGGTTCGAGCAGTGCATCTTGTTGGCGGGAAGGCCGTCGAGGGCCTCCGCCACAGCCTTGTTGGATATCTCCATGGCCTCCTCGAGCGTCTTGCCCTTGACGAGCTCCGTCACCATGCTGCTCGTGGCGATGGCCGCACCGCAGCCGAACGTCTTGAACTTCGCGTCAACTATTCTGTTGCCCTCAACCTTTATCGATAGCTTCATGACGTCCCCGCAAATGGGGTTCCCCACCATCCCGACGCCGTCGGGGTTCTCTACTTCCCCAACGTTTCTCGGGTTAGTGAAATGATCCATTACCTTCTGGGAGTACAACTGCCCCATCCCCTCTCCTCTCCGCTTCACAACAAACCCACATCGAACGCGGTCGAAGTGCTACCTCCGTTTCATGAGGGGCTCCGGCGTTCCCTCGCACTTGGCGCAGGAAGCCTCGCCCGGGCCCGCCTCTGCCCCGAAGGGCGACATAGCCCTGAGCTTCGCGACTATGCCCGGCAGATGTTCGAGCACGTAGTCAACGTCTTCTTCGGTGTTGTAACGCCCAAGGGTCAGCCTGAGCGAACCATGCGCCACCTCATGCGGGATACCCATCGCGAGCAGCACGTGGGATGGCTCGAGCGACCCTGAAGTACACGCAGACCCACTTGATCCGCACACGCCCAGCATGTCGAGGTTCAGAAGGAGCGACTCGCCTTCTATGAACTCAAAGCAGAAACTCGCGTTGCCCGGCAGGCGACGCGTCGGGTGGCCGTTCAGCCTGACGTGAGTGATCCGGTCCATGACGCCCCTGATGAGGCGGTCGCGCAACTGGGAGACGCGGCCCGCTTCGTCGTTCATCTCGGACACCGCGAGCTCAAGGGCCTTCGCTAGGCCGACGATGCCGGCCACGTTCTCGGTGCCAGCCCTTCTGTTCCGCTCCTGCCCGCCGCCGTCGAGATATCTCTCCATGCGCACCCCCCTGCGCACGTAGAGCGCGCCAACTCCCTTTGGCCCGTAGAACTTGTGCGCCGAGAGCGACAGAAGGTCCACGCCAAGACGATTCACGTCGATGGGTATGTGCCCGGCGGTTTGCACCGCGTCCGTATGGAAGTAGACGCCGTGCTCCTTCGCGATCCTGGCGATCTCCTCGATGGGCTCGATCGTGCCCACCTCGTTGTTGGCGTGCATTATGGAAATGAGGATCGTCTTGTCTGTGATAGCCGCCTCCACGTCGGCCGGGTCGACCATTCCGTACGAATCCACGGGAACGTACGTCACCCGGAACCCGCGCTTCTCCAGGCGCTTCGCGCTATCGAGGACCGCATGGTGTTCTATGGCCGAGGTTATGATGTGGTCGCCCCTGTCGCGGTTCGCGAACGCGACCCCCTTTATCGCGGCATTGTCAGCCTCGGTGCCGCTGCCAGTGAAGACGATCTCCCCGGCCTCCGCTCCAAGGATCCTTGCGACCGTATCGCGCGCCTCGTCCAGGGCTGCTCTCGCCTCCCGGCCTATGCCGTATATGCTCGACGGGTTGCCATACTTGTCTCCGAGGTACGGCAGCATGGCCTCAACCACTTCCCGGCGAGGCCTCGTCGTGGCCGCATTGTCCAGATACACTGTCCTCATGTCATATCATCTCCTGCTCGCAAGAGACTCAGGATTCCAAGCCGCTCGCGTCTCCCTTCGCCCGGCTCGACCAACCTGCGCAGCGTGCGCCGCGTCCGCTCCCCCAGCCTGATCCCCCGACTCAGTCCCTGACCTATAGTGTTGCCACATCGGTGACTCGTGCTTGCCCTCTCGCAGAACGCCTGGACCTCCTGCCCGCCGCACCGGCCGTCACCGCTTCAGTGAGTCCCCGGGCGCCCCCGGGCGCACGCCGCTGCGGCACCGCAAGAGCCGCACGAGTCGCTGGTCAAAGACGCTGTCTCGTCGCACAGATCCTTGAGGCTGATGGAGTCGAGCACCCGGTTGATGCAGTCTTTGAGCTTCTTCCACACCAAGCGCATCGTGCACTCGTCTGCCCGTTCGCACGCTTCGACAGGATCACCCTCCCCGACGCATTCCGCGGGGTCGATGGGCCCCTCGAGCACCCTGACTATATCGCCGATGGTGATGTCCGCCGGGCGCCTCGCAAGCTCGTAGCCGCCTTGTGCCCCTCTCGAGCTTATCACAAGCCCGGCGCGACGCAGGCTCGCCATGAGTTGTTCGAGGTAGTTCTCGGACACCATCTGCCGCTCGGCGATGCCCTTGAGCGGAACCGGACCTTCACCGTAGTGAAGGGCCAGATCGTACATGGCCCGCACTCCATACCTCCCTCGAGTGGACAGCCTCACGAAGCTCACCTGCCTTTACCCGGACGCCGCCGGCGCCATGAATTCCGACTAAACCCGTTGGGATTCCGGCAACACTATACCACGGCTGATCGGCCTTGTCAACGTCGCGGTCGTGGCCGTCGCGGCCTCGCCTGGTTATTGCGAGGGGTTGTCGGTGATTGCACGAGGGATGTCGAGATCCGGCCACTGGCCTCACGGGCCGGGCTTTGGCGAAGCACGCCCCGCTCGGGGCGCCATCCCCGAGTGCGACACCGGCGAGCCGGCAACTGATGGAAATAAGACAAAGGCTAACGCGCCTTCACCTAGCGATCGGGGCGGGGACGTTCGCGCGCCTCCCTCCATTTCGCGAGACGCTCGGAGATATGTTTCTCGTAGCCGTTCGCCGACGGCTCGTAGTACACCCTTCCGACGAGTTCATCGGGCAGGTATTGTTGCTGCACGAAGTGGCCTGGGAAGTCGTGAGGATACTTGTACCCGGCCCCATGGCCGAGCCTGGCCGCGCCCCTGTAGGAGGCGTCACGGAGGTGCGTCGGCACGCTGCCTTGGCGCTCCTTCTCTACGTCCTCCATGGCCCGTCCGATGGCAACGCATGCCGAGTTGCTCTTCGGCGCCGTGGCAACATATATGGCCGCCTGGGCCAGCGGCAGTTTCGCCTCGGGCCAGCCGACGAACTTCACGGCCCAGGCCGCCGCGCACGCCACGAGAAGCGCGTGGGGGTCCGCGCATCCCACGTCCTCAGCCGCCTGGATCACGATCCGTCTCGCTATGAATTCGGGGTCCTCGCCCGCCGCGGCCATTCTGGCAAGCCAGTAGACTGTGGCATCAGGATCCGATCCCCTCATACTCTTGATGAACGCCGATATCGTGTCGTAATGCGCGTCTCCGTCGTGATCGTAAAGAAGGGCGCGGCGCTGGATGGAATCCTCCGCCACCTCCAGGGTGATGTGTCGGACCCCCCGGGAGTCGGGCGGCGTGGTGAGCACGGCAAGCTCGATGGCGTTCAGCGCGGACCTTGCGTCCCCGTTCGCCATCCTCACAATGTGATCGAAAGCCTCGCTATCCACCTCCACCGAGAATCCCCCGAGCCCGCGCTCGCGGTCCTCAAGAGCTCGGCGAAGAATGGTGGCGATCTCTTCATCACTAAGCGGCTCCAGACGGAAGATGCGGGACCGGGACACGAGAGGCGCGTTCACCTCGAAAAACGGGTTCTCGGTAGTGGCCCCGATGAAGATGACCGTGCCGTTTTCCACGGCCGGCAGCAGCGCGTCCTGCTGCGATCGGTTGAACCTGTGGACCTCATCGATGAAGAGTATGGTCCTCTGCCCGTGTAGACCGAGCCTTTCCTCTGCCTTAGCGATCACCCGCCTCAAGTCGGCCACCCCTGCCGTAACTGCGTTGACCTGTTCAAAATGGGACCTCGTCATTCCCGCGATGACCATCGCGAGCGTCGTCTTGCCGGTCCCCGGTGGCCCGTAAAGGATCATCGACGTGAGGCGGTCGGCCTCGATGGCCCGGCGCAGCAGCTTGCCCGGCCCCACCATGTGTTCCTGCCCGACGAACTCGTCCAGGGTTCTCGGTCGCATGCGCGCGGCAAGAGGCGCCTCGCGTCTCAATGTTTCCTCCGCTTGGCGACTGAACATGCCGGTGTCCACGTCTCCCCATACCTCCGTGCGCCCGATTAGTTGCCGTCTCGTGCGGCGTCCTTCTCGGACGCTCGCCAGATCCGCCGCTCAACGGCACTCAAGAGCCTTGCGAGATGGCGAAGGCAAAAAAAAGAAGACCCCACCGTGCCGTCTTACCGGTAACATCTCATATCCCTGCGCCCTGCAGGTGGGTGCCCTCCCGGATGTTTTACGTGTCCGCATGACGCGGCGTACGCGCCGCACCCGGAGGCCGGGCTCCCTTTCATATGGTGTTGGAACAGAAGTTACCAGCACCACATCGCACACGGTAGGGTCTTTCGCTCTGCGCTTGCGCATCAAGGCTGCGCCAAAGCAATAATACCACAGCGCCAGCGAGATTTCAAGATTCCTCGCCGTTGCCCGCGACATCCATTCTTTGCCCATTGACCACTTCTATGTGCAGCTCGTCGAGCTGTTCCCTGGAGATGGGTCCCGGCGCTCCTGTCATCGGGCACACGGCCCGCTGCGTCTTCGGAAACGCGATCACGTCGCGGATGGTCTTGCGCCCTGCGAGCAGCATCACCACTCTGTCGAATCCCAGCGCGATGCCGCCGTGTGGCGGGGCCCCGTACTCGAAGGCCTCCAGGAGGAACCCGAACTTCTCCTGGGCATCCGCGGGCCCGAGCCCCAGCGCCCGGAAGACCCTTTCCTGAAGATCGCGCCGATGCAGCCTGATGCTGCCGCTCCCGAGCTCGACGCCGTTCATGACGAGGTCATACATGTTGGCGCGAACGGCGAGAGGGTTCGTCTCCAGGAGGTCGATGTCGTCGTCGAGAGGAGCCGTGAACGGGTGGTGCACCGCGACGATCCTGCCCTCCTCCTCGCTGAACTCCAGGAGCGGGAAATCCACGACCCACACAAACGCCATCGTGTTCTCGGGAATGAGCCCAAGCTTCGTTCCCAGGTGCAGGCGCAGCCTGCCCAGAGCGTTCTGCACCGTGGGACCCGGACCGGCCGAGATCAAGATGAGGTCTCCCTCGCAAGCGCGCGTGGCCTCGACGATCTGGCAAAGCTCACCTTCGGAAAGGAACTTGCGGACTGCGGACCGAAAGTCGAGCCCGTCTCCGGGCCCTCGTGACACGCTGATCGACACTAGCCCCTGCGCCCCGAAACCCTTCGCTATCTCCTCGAGCTCCGAGACCTCTCGGCGCGAAAACCCGCCGCATCCGGGCGCCACTATGGCAGCTACCTTGCCACCTGTCGCCACTGCCTCCCGGAAGACCCTGAAGCCGGAACCCTCAACCACCTTGCTGATGTCGTGCAGCTCCATCCCGAACCTCGTGTCCGGCTTGTCCGACCCATATCTCTCCATCGCTTCAGCGTACGATAGCCGCGGGAAAGGCGTGCTCACGTGCACCCCCAATGTCTCCTCGATGCATGCCGCCATCATTGCCTCGGTGAGACCGAGCACGTCGTCGCGTTCCACGAAAGACATCTCTATGTCTATCTGCGTAAACTCGGGCTGGCGGTCGGCTCGAAGGTCCTCGTCCCGAAAACACCGGGCGATTTGAAAATACCGGTCGAAGCCGGCGACCATCAGGAGCTGTTTGAAAAGCTGCGGCGACTGCGGGAGAGCATAGAACTTGCCCGGGTTGAGGCGACTCGGCACGACGTAGTCGCGGGCTCCCTCGGGCGTGCTCTTGATGAACATGGGAGTCTCGATCTCGACGAACCCTTGCGAATCCAGGAATCTCCGCACAGCCATGGTGAGCTTGTGCCGGAAAATGAGATTACGCTGCATGTCCGGCCTGCGAAGGTCGAGATACCTGTAACGCAGTCTCAGGAGCTCGTCCGCCTCGAGCCCTTCCGTGATGTAGAAAGGCGGGGTCTTTGACTTGGAGAGAACCTCGATTCCCTCGGCCACGACATCGATGGTGCCCGTGGGAATGGACGGGTTCTCGGTACCCGATGGGCGTCTCTCGACCACGCCGCGAACCTGGACCACATCTTCGCTCCCCAGTTTCTCCGCGACGTTGTGGGCCTCAGGTGCGATCTTGGGATTGAACACCACCTGTACGATCCCGGAGCGGTCCCTGAGATCGATGAACACAAGCCCCCCAAGGTCCCTGCGTTTTGCGACCCAGCCCGCCAACGTGACTTTCGATCCGACGATAGCCTCCGAAAGGTCCCCTGTCATGTGCGTCCTTTTCTGCATAAGCCTCACTTCTCCGTCCGCGCGCTCAAGCCGAACCCTTTGTCTTAACGGCGCCCTGCCGCAGCCGGCTTGCGGCCTTGGCAGCCGCCGATAAACCTCGCCCGGCGCCTCCCCGGGGCGGGGTGCGCCGGGCTGGTCATACGCGATCTCTTCCGTTACGATTGGTGCCGGCCGCCTGGAGTGCCTTGCGTGTCCCGAGACACCCCGGGCCCGTCCACACGCGACCCTTTCAGACGGTCAAGCCCCGGCATTCGCGAGAGAGAGCCTCCGCCAAGCCTTCAAGCGCCGTTTGGGTCTGCTCTCCCGTGGCCATGTCCTTCACCGTCGCCACGCCCGCTTTGAGCTCCTCCTCACCGAGGATCACGACCTTCCGTGCCCCACACCTGTCCGCGTGCTTCATCTGGGCCCTTAGGCTGCGCCCCATGTAGTCGAGGTCCGAAGCCACGCCGAGCCCGCGGAGGGCGTTCACGAGCTTGAACCCCTCTGCCCTGGCAGCATCGCCCATGGTTACGACAAAGACCCGGATTCCGGTCCCCGAGGTCTCCCTCGAAGACTCTCCTCTCGCTGCCTTGAGCACCATGACGGCCCTCTCAATGCCTGCCGCAAACCCGACCCCCGGCGTGTGCTCGCCCCCGAGGTCCTCGGCCAGGCCGTCGTACCTCCCTCCGCCACCAAGCACGTCCTTGGCCCCCAATTCGGAGTGAACCACCTCGAAGACTGTCTTGGTGTAATAGTCAAGCCCCCGTACGATGCGATGATCGATCTCGTACGCGAGCCCAAGGGCCCTGAGGTACGCGGTCACGCTTTCAAAGTGACGCCTGCACTCGTCGCAGAGGAACTCGATTATCGTCGGGACTCCTTCTGAGATCTCCCTGCATCCCTCGTTCTTGCAGTCCAGGACCCGCAGCGGGTTCCGCTCGAGCCGTCGACGGCAATCCGTGCAGAGTCCCTCCTCGTGCCCAGCGAGCGCGTTCACCAATGCCTCTTTGTAGCGCGGGCGGCAGCGGGGACATCCGATGGAGTTCAGGTGCACTACAAACCCCGAGAGCCCAAGGCGCTTGTACACATCCACGAGCACCGAAACGACCTCGGCGTCGAGGGCCGGGTCGGCGGACCCTATCGCCTCCACGCCGAACTGCGTATGCTGTCTGAACCTCCCTGACTGCGGCCGCTCGTACCGGAACATGGGACCGATGTAGTACATCTTCACCGGCTGAGGGAGCACATTCAGGTTGTGTTCAAGATAGGCCCGCATGCACGGGGCCGTGCCCTCTGGGCGAAGCGTTATGCTGCGCCCGGCCTTGTCCAGGAACGTGTACATCTCCTTTTCAACGATGTCCGTGACCGCCCCGACCCCGCGCTCGAACAGCTCCGTATGCTCGAAGATGGGCGTTCGGATCTCGCCGTATCCCGCGTTGCGGCACACTTGGCGCACGACGTCCTCGACCTGGAGCCACAAGTCTGAGTCGCCGGGAAGGACGTCAGCGGTGCCCCTTGGCGCTTTCAACTCGGCCATGTGCTGGCCTCCTCATGCTGTGCGCGTTTGGACTGTGCGCGTTTGCACTTTGTCCTTATCCTTTTGAACGACGGACAGCTTCCGCCGTCCACCGTCCGGTGAGTCGTCAACGAATAGTCAGGTCCTCGATGAGCAATCACTGAACGGCAGCTCCAAGGCGCCTGTCATCTGGTCCCGGCTTGGCCTCCTCCGCTGGCGCCGCCGGTTTTAGCCGGCGCGCTGCTTCCTGCGCTGCTCCCCGAAGTGGTCCCGGACGTCGCAGGCGTGCCCGCGGCCTTGTTCTTGCGCTCCTGCAGATCGCGGATCTCGGCGATCCTCGCTTCCTCCGCCTTGGCATCCTCACTAAGGCCCATGCTCTTAAAGAGCGATTGCAGGCGGACGTGAAGCAGGATGTCAAGCCCCCCGTTTTCGGAAGCCGTCTTGAACTCCTGCCGCGCCTTGTCCCGAGCGCCCGCGTCACGGTACACTGTTCCGAGGAGAAGCCGGATGTAAGGCTCCTCCGGGTACAGGTCCCTCGCCTTCTCAAGGGCCTGGGTGGCACCGGCTAGGTCTTTCTTGCCTAGGTACGCCTGGGAGAGCCCCACGTACAAGTAAGCGTTGTCAGGCTCCTTCTTTATCGCCTCTCCGTACTCAGCGATCGCATCATCGTAGGCCTTCTCTTGGAGCTTCTTTACAGCACGGATCTCCGGGTCGTATATCTCTATCTTGGCGTCCTTCCTAAGGCCGTCAAGCCACTTGACGAGAGCCTCCTGCTGAGCAGCGGTCTCGAGCCGGCTCTCGATGTCAGCGCGCTTGTCCTCGAAGTCCTTCCCCTCCGCAGGCTTGCCCGTCTCCTTCGTGTAAGCCTGCTTGACCTCGTCCTCTGACACGGAAACCTTCGATTGGACGAGCGTGAAGAGCGTCTGAGCGGCTAGGCTGTCGCGGATTTGCTTCTTGAGCTCGCTCTCCGTCAAGTTGTTCTCCTTCAGCGCGGTGCGGAACGCCTCTTCATTGGGGAAGGCGTCCATCTGTCTCTTGAACTCATCCTCGACTTGCTTGGCCGGGACCTGGACCTTCTCCTTCTTCACCGCCTGGCTGATGAGAACGCTGTTTATGATCTGGTCGAGCACCGACGCCCTGATCGGTCCCCTCGTTTCCGGAAGCACTCTGCCCGTGTTCTCGTACTCTGCCAAAAGGGCGTCTTTGAACCCGCGGTCCACCACGTCCCACGTGATCTTTGTGCCGTTGACGCTCGCAACAATCCCGAGCTCGTCCGCTGACGGCCGTCGCATGAAGACGGTTCCGGTGTAAGCGAGGCCCCCGACAAATGTTACGGATATCACTATAATGACGGCCTTCGCCAGCTTCGAGCTCTTCTTTCCTCGAAAGCCCAGGAACAAGAGCATCTCCTCCAATCCTTCACACGCAGTACGCACGGTACGCTGTGATTCTACCCGACGCCCGCTGCCAGTGTCAATGTGGTTCCCGCCCAGCCCACGCCGCCACGCGGGTCGCGGCTCACCACCTCTCTCGACCGATCGTCGTGGAAGAACCGTGGCCGGGGTACACAACGGTGTCGTCAGGAAGCCGGAACAGCTTCGTCTCGATCGACCGCACTAGGGTGTCATACGAGCCCCCAGGGAAATCGGTCCTCCCCACGCCTCCTCCAGCGAACAGCGTGTCGCCGCAAAACACCACGCCGTCGCCTACGAGCGAGATGCTTCCTGGAGTATGCCCCGGCGTGTGAACCACGCGCAGCTTCACCGACCCCGCGACCACCTCGTCCCCTTCCCGGAGCAGCCTGTCAGCACCGGGGCCTTTGATGCCTTCCCCTCCTGACCCCGGGACCGACACAACCAGTGCAGAGAGGTTCAAGCTCGGCTCGACGAGCGCCTGCGCATCCGCCTCGTGAATAGCGATGGGCGCGCCCGTAGCCGCCTTGACGCCTCCGTTTCCCGCGATGTGATCCACGTGGCCGTGGGTGTTCACGATAATTTCGCACTCGAGTTCGTTTTCCCGCAGCGCCGCCAGGATCTTGGCAGGCTCGTCCCCGGGGTCGATAACCACAGCTTTGCGAGTCTTCTCGCACGCCACGACATAGCAATTGGTACTGAGCGCGCCTACGCGCAGGGTCCTCACCATCACCGCGCCTCGTCATCCTCCCGCTGCACGACGCTCAAAAGACCTTGCGGCCTGCGGCCCTGCGACCTTTCCTACGCCGAGCGGCCGCCGGCACCGTTTCCCTCAAAACAGCTTCTTGCTATCGAGCAGGATCGTGACAGGACCGTCGTTCTCCACGAAGACCGTCATGGTCGCCTGAAACTTGCCCGTCTCCACGATGAGGCCTGTCCCGCGCAGTTCCTTCACGAACGCCGTGTAGAGCTCGAGGCCCTTCTCCGGCGGCGCGGCCTCGGTGAAGCTGGGCCGCCGTCCCCTGCGACAGTCGCCGTACAACGTGAATTGCGAGACCACAAGCACCGGTAGCCCGAGGTCGAGGCAGGAAAGGTTCATCTTACCCTTATCATCGTCGAGGACACGCAGGTTCGCCACTTTCTCGGCTAGGTACCGCGCGTCCCCCTGAGAATCACCCGAACCGACCCCGAGAAAGACCACGAGCCCCGGGCCTATCCTGCCCACAGTCTCGCCGTCCACCACGACGTACGCTGACTTGGCCCGCTGCACCACGGCTCTCACATCCGCCACCTACACTCCATCCGCTGCCTACACTGACTGGAGCTGTTGCGCGCTGGCATGGTGCGCCCTGTGCACATCGGTGACTCCGTGGACACGCCTGACCCTGCTCATGATGGAGTTTAGGTGGTCTATGCCCGTGATCTCCACCACCATGTTCACCACTGCCGTGTGGTCCTTCGTCGTCCTCGCGTTCACTGCGCTTATGTTAGCGCGGAGCTCGGTGACGGCCGACATGATGTTGGAGAGCAGCGCGACCCTGTCGTGTGCCTCGATCTCCAGTTCAACCGGGTAGGAGTTGTCCTCGCCGAACTCCCACTCAACCTCGATGTTCCGCTCCGGGGAGTTCCGGAGCCATGCCACATTGGGACAATCGCGCCTGTGCACGGAAACGCCCTTTCCCCTCGTGATATATCCGATGATCTCGTCACCCGGCACGGGGCTGCAGCACCTCGCCATCCTCACCAGCACGTTGTCGACGCCCTTCACCCTGACCCCTTGTCCCGCCGGACGCTTCCGCCTGGGAACGAGGTGGGTGGGCTCCTTTTCCTCCTTGTCGAGGCCTGGTTTCTCCGGTGCGAGCCGCGCCACGACCATGGTGGGCGACACCTTTCCGTCACCGACCGACGCGAGCAAGTCTTCAGAGTCGGTGAATCCCAGCCGCTTGGCCGCAACGAGGAGCTTCTCTTCTTTCAGATTGTCGTGCACCTCGAGGCCTTGACGGCGGAGCTCCTTCTCCAGGAGGTCGCGGCCACGCGGCACAGCCTCCTCGCGTCGCACCTCTCTGACCCACTGCCTTATCTTGTTGCGAGCTTTCGAGGTCTTGACGAACGCGAGCCAGTCGAGGCTGGGCGCTCCGGGCCCTTTCGAGGTGATTATCTCGACGATATCCCCGTTGGTGAGCTGGTAGTCGAGGGGCACCATCCTACCGTTAACCCTGGCGCCGGTGCAGCGGTGGCCGATGTCAGTGTGGACGCTGTAAGCGAAGTCCACTGGCGTGGAGCCCGCGGGCAGGTTCTTCACGTCGCCTTTCGGGGTGAACACGAAGACCTCGTCTTTGAAGAGATCGATCTTCAAGGTCTCCATGAAGTCGTGGACATCCTTCATGTCCCGCTGCCACTCGAGGAGCTGACGGAGCCACGAGAGCTTCTCCTCGAATTCACTCACGGTACGGGTGCCTTCCTTGTACCTCCAGTGGGCCGCAATGCCGTATTCCGCGGTGCGGTGCATCTCCCATGTGCGGATCTGTATCTCGAGGGGCTCTCCGGCTGGGCCGATGACGGTCGTGTGCAGCGACTGGTACATGTTCGACTTCGGCATCGCGATGTAGTCCTTGAAACGGCCCGGCATGGGTTTCCATAAGGAATGCACTATACCGAGGACCGCGTAGCAGTCCCTTACGCTGTTCACAATCACCCTTATGGCAATGAGGTCGTATATCTCCTCGAAAGCCTTCCCCTTGAGGCGCATCTTCTCATATATGCTGTAGAAGTGCTTGGCCCGCCCTTGAAGCTCGCACGGGATCCGAGCCTCCTCGAGGGCTTTCTTCAGCACAGCGCTCGCCTGTTCTATCAGCCCTTCCCGCTCTTTTCGCTTTCTCGCGACCTTCTCTACGAGCTTGTAGTACTCTCCGGGCTCGAGGTACCTCAGGGCCAGGTCCTCGAGCTCCCACTTGACCCTCCACATCCCGAGGCGGTGGGCCAACGGGGCGTATATCTCGAGCGTCTCCCGGGCTATCCTGGCCTGCCTGTCCCACGGCAGATGCCCCAGGGTACGCATGTTGTGCAACCTGTCAGCAAGCTTGATGAGAACGACCCTTATGTCCTGGGCCATTGCGAGGAACATCTTTCGCAGGTTCTCCGCCTGCTGTTCCTCCCGGGACATGAACGGAACCCTGCCCAGCTTGGTCACACCGTCAACGAGCAGGCTGACCTCCCGTCCGAACTCGGATTTGATTTGGTCGAGGGTGACCGGCGTGTCCTCGATCACGTCGTGGAGCAGACCAGCTGAGATTGTCGTGACGTCCATCTCGAGCTCGGCGAGGATCGCAGCGACCCCTAGGGGATGGAAGATGAAAGAATCCCCCGAATCGCGGCGTTGCCCGGCATGGGCCTTCGCGGCGAACTCGTACGCCTTCCTCACCTGGTCGAGGTCGGCCTCAGGAGCGTATCGTCTTATTCGCTCTAGGACCTCGTCAATCCCTTGCTCCATCCCAATCACCTGCAACCGGTAGCATCCCCGCCGCCAGTCTCGCCTCCGCAAACCTGTACAGCTACGGAACACTCGCATGCGTCCGGGGAGCGACCAGCCCGGAACCCGGCAGGCGAACGCCAACCGGCCGCCGTTCCTATACACTCCAATTATACAACAAGCCTCAGCTTCTTACAGCCTCGCGCAATTCTTTTATGTTGAGCTGCACTTGTCTCGCGCCGTTCCACTGGTTGACCTCGATGGTATACGCGATGTCGACATCCTTGGCGCCTTTCGCGAAGAGAACGGGCGCCATCCCGCCCAAGCCGAATCCTATTGCGTCCAAAACCACTCCGTCCTGGGCCAGCTTCATCTTCAGGTGCTTGGCGTCGGCCCCGACCCCGCGATACTCCACGAGCCTCACGCCTCTTGAAAGGAAAGTCGGGACGGGGTTCCCGACGCCGAACGGCGCGAGCGCGCCAAGGACCTCTGCGACCTCGATATCGATATCTCCGAACCGGGCTTCGGCATCACACACGACCTTCCTCGCGAGGTCCTCGGGGCCGAGCATGCCCCTGGCCACCTCGTTCATCCGCTCCCGGAGCGCAGGCACGGCGTTCCGAGCTATGGAAAGCCCGGCAGCGTGGCGGTGTCCCCCGAATTCCTTCAGCAGGTCCGCGCACTGAACGAGCCCACCGTACAGGTCGAACGCATCTATGCTCCTCCCGGACCCACGCCCCTCGTCGCCTTGTATGCTTATCAATATGGCCGGACGCCAGAATCGTTCCACCAGGCGGGAGGCGACTATGCCTATGACTCCGGGATGCCACCCCTCGCCCGCGAGCACGAGGACGACGTCCTCCGCTTCGCCGTCCGGCGTAGTCTTCACCATCGAGACCGCTTCATCTAGAATGGCCTGTTCCAGGGACTGCCTCTCCTGGTTCGCCTTGTCAAGGATCGAGGCGATGTAGGTCGCCCTCTCAGCGGATGACGCCGTGAGAAGGTCCACGCAAAGCGACGCGTCCCCTAGCCTGCCCACGGCGTTGAGACGGGGCCCGAGAAAGAAGCCCACTGCACCCGAGCTTATCTCCCGGCCGGCAAGGCCCGACACGCGGATGAGGGCCTGGAGACCGGGGTTTGAGGTGCAATTCAAGCTCGCAAGCCCGTGTTTCGCGAGGACTCTGTTCTCTCCCGTGAGCGGAGCCACGTCAGCGATCGTGCCGAGCGCGACGAGCTCGAGAAGCCCCTCTGAGGGTGCCGGCGCATCCAAGGTGCCGGCGTGCGCGCGCAGGAGCGCCAAGGCAAGTTTGTAGGCGACTCCCACGCCCGCAAGATCAGCGAACGGGTAGGTCGAGTCCCTCCGCTTCGGATTCACCAAGGCGTAAGCTCTTGGAAGCTCCTCGGCAGGCTCGTGGTGGTCTGTGACGATGACGTCCACGCCACGGCTGCGCGCAAGCTCTACCTCATCGACGGCGGTGATTCCACAGTCCACCGTGATGAGCAGCGTGACACCGGACGAGGCCGCCTTCTCCACGGCGTCGCGGTTGAGCCCGTACCCCTCTTCTATGCGCCCGGGGATGTAGTAGTCCACGTCGGCACCGAGCGCCTTCAGAACGTTCAGAAGAACGCAAGTGGACGTGATGCCGTCCACATCGTAATCTCCGTATATCCTTATCTTCTCGCCGTTTCGCACCGCCCGGAGCACCCGAACGACGGCTCTCTCCATGTCAGGCAGGAGCAGAGGGTCGAGAAGGTCGTCAAGGTCCGCCCTGAGGAACTTCCTTGCGGCCTCGGGGCTGCCAAGGCCCCGGAGCGCCAACACCCTCGCCACAAGCCGCGGGACCCCGAGCTCCCTCCGTAGGACCTCGCTTGTCCTCTCAGCTTCGCTCGAAAGACCCGCCACGTGCCATACGCAACCTGCCAACGTCCTCCTCCTCCACGTCGTCTCCTCGCCCACCCGCCGCCACAGGCTCCCCGGCATCGACGCGGCCCGAAGGTCCGCATGCGCCCGTGCCCAATGCGCCGTCGCGGGGTGTCCTCTTCCTCTCCCCGCAGGCACGCCCACGCCCGCCTTACTCGCGCACCTATAGCATTATAAGCACAAGAAACACCCTCTGGCTAGCCTCTTGAGTATGGCGTCACAGAGTTCCCGTCCCCTCATTTGACAGCCCTGAGATTGCCGCATCTTTCACGACTGGTCGTGGGGGATTTCGCTTGCGCCGCGCGCAAGGTTCGAACGAGACATCACGCTCCGGACCTCAGCCCGAATGGATCGTCGCGCGTACCGCCTTCTTGATCCGCGCCGTGCTGGGATTGAGGCTCACGCCCCGGCCCGGTTTCATCCTGCGCCCGCGGAAGGACCTCCATGACCTGCGTGGCCTCAAGCTCCACCTCGAGGGCCTGGACGCGCTCCCTTGCCGCCTCGAGCTCCCGCGCCTTCGCCCGCGCCTCCCCCTCGAGCCTCGCCACAGCGCCTTCCAGGTTGGCGACCTTCTCTCTCGCTGCCGCCAGGTCATGAGCGAGCCTCTCAGCCTTTCCCCTGAAAGATCTCAAGCTCAGCCTCAACCTTATTTCGCGCACGGCACCGAGCAATCCCACAACAACCGCGCCAGCCGCCGCGGAGCCCAGAATGACTAAAGCCAGAGAGACGTCAACGAGGTGCCACTTTAGAAAGGTGACTGTGACCGGTGCAGAATTCTGGATGGCGAACACGGCGACGAGGAGGGCGAACGCAAGGCCAAGGACGGTTACGGCCTGCAACATTCTCATCTCCAATTGCGAAGCGGGCCGTCGACCCGGTCAACGACAGTGGGCCGCCGGGACTCGATCATGCGGACCGCGCATGCTGCCGCTCCAAAGATATCAGCCCATTATTCGGCACGCGGCGATGAAAATCCTCCCCGGACGCTCTCTTTCGTGCCGTATCTGACGAGGCTCACGAGGACGTCCTTGTCGAATTCATCAACTATGTACAGCTTCCCGCGGGCCACGTCCACGAGCTTTCTGAGGAAGTCCCTGTTGGGCTGGAGGCCGACGCACATGAAGGGCACTTTTTCCTCGGCTATGCGCTTCGCTGCGGTGAGGGCGTCCCGTGCGGGATCGGCGGTCCAGCGGTTCATCGTGGGGATCCCGTCGGTGATGAGCACGAGCAGCACATCCCTGAGTTTTCTCGCACGGATGAAATCCAGGGCCTCAGCGATCCCGGCGGCGAGAGGCGTTAGGCCCGCAGGCTCGATCCGCCCGATCCCCTCCTCTATTGCCTTTCTGTTGCTCGTGGACGCTATTTGAAGCCGCACATCGCGTTCCTGAAACGTAAGGACGGTTATCCTCACCCGGCAGGCTGCAGCGAGATGACGGATGAGGTACTTAGCGGCGCGGATACGCCGACCGACCATGCTTGCGCTCGCGTCGATGAGAAGGCAGACTTCCGGGGGTCTCGCAGGGCGCTTTCGGTAGAGCCTGATGTCCTCGCGAACGATGAACGGCCCCGGGGCGCTGGCAACAACCCCGTTTCTTTGCAGGCAGGCTCTGGAGAGGGCAGCCACCGCGGTCTCGGGCACGGCGATCTCGTCGCACCACTCTCCGTCCCCAGGGGGTCTCACGTTCTTCGAGAGCCTGGGGCGCTCGTGCCTGGCCTTCGGCCCGAACCGGCCCTCTTCGTGGCGGGGGATTCTCGGCACAATGGGCATCCTGCGCACGAGACGCCTGATGCCCGCTTCGACCTCCGACGCGCACGTGGCAAGGATGTTGCGCACCTCCCGGCCTTTGGGAGTGAGCACCAGTTGACCCCGCTCTCGGGTGAGGAGGTCGAAACTGGAGAGGCGTTCTATGACCTCGTCGAGGTCGCCCGCGTCGCGCCGTATGTCGGGTGGAATGGTCCCCGATGCCGGCAGCTGGTCAAGCAGGCGAGCCATATTGCTCCTTCCGCCGAATTCTTCAGCCATGGAGGACACCGCCTCTATGCGGGCCTCCCTCGGCAGCCTATCCCAGTCATGGCCTCCGCCCGCGACCCCGGACTCGTTGAGATAGGAATCGAACACACTGGAGTAGGGCGAGAGATCGCCCTTGCCCGCCGCCTCCTGGTGCCTGATGGCCTCCACCTTCCGAATCTCCACACCCTGCCGCTCTATCTCCTCTTCCAAGGCCACGACGAGGTAAAACAGCAGCAGGAGGCAGTTGTCCGGGAGCATTGCGGCGATGTGCACGTGGTTGCAGTGGGCCTTGCGCAGCGAGAGCTTCCGTCCATAGTTCAGGGTACCACCGACCCTCCCGCCGCCCGTGCCGGTCTGGATATCCATGAGGTCCAGAAGCTCGCCGGGCTGCGGAAGGAAAAGGCCGCGCGCCCGCTCGAGCAGGAGGTCGTGGTAGAACGCGTACACAGCCCGCTTCACGGCGTCCGCCGCCCTCCGGTGGTCCACCTCGGCGACTTCGTGGAACACGTCTATGTGGAGGATCTCATCCTTCCGCCGCCTCGAATAGAAACAGACCCCAGCGTCCTGGTTCGCGAGAACCTTGATCTCCCCCGGCGTCGCAGGGCTGACCACGTGGACCCGCTTGCTCACCACGGTGGTCTCGCCGATCCTAAGGCCCCTTCCCATCCGGAATTCATTCTGCATGACCCGGATGAGCCGGGGGGCATCATACCGGAGCACCGCGAGACAATCGAAGCCGTTCATCGGAGCCTCAGGTCTTCCTCGGTGAAGACCACCTCACCCCCGGCAAGCTGTGCAAGGGACTTTGCCCTCGCAGGGGGCGCGGTTATCGGCACCTCGCTTGGGTCGGATATGCTCGCGCTCCCGCTCCCGTAGGCCGGGCCCTGCCCGGCTCCGAAGTCCGCCGCGCCTTGCCCGAGGGCGCCCCCGGCCGAGGTCGGGCTGGAGCCCCGCCGGTGCACAGAACCAGGAGGCGCGACACCGCGCCCGTCGCCCGCCGGCCCTCCCTTGGTGGCGTCGGGCCTCGCGAAACCCATGCCCCTCATGAGCCTCTCCCAGAGGCTGTCCGGGCGGGGAACAGGCTCTGCCGTTCCGCTGGACGCGAGGTCTCTTTCCTTGTGCCGGGGCTCCTCTTGAACCGGCTTGGCCGGGCCATCGCCGGCCCCGTCCTTGAGAGGGTCTGGGTCGCGGCGTCGGCCACATCTAGATTCGTACTCGTCCAGGAATTTCCCGATGTTTATGAGCGTGGCCGCGTCCACTCTATGCCGCAGGGCGAAGGGCAGCACCGTCCTTATATCATTGATGGACGGGTGGGGCCTGGCATCAAGCGCCGCGCAGGCTCGCGCCCCCAAGGAAATCGCTTCCACGGCGCGAAGGCTCTCCATGCCGAAGCTCACGTATACTTCACCTAGGAGCGAGGCAAGTTCCTCGGGGAGAGTCACGTTTGGAAGGGCTGCTGCCCGTCCGAGCATCCTCTCGCGAAGCACGTCCAGGGCGGAGGAAGGCGGTGCTCCAGCGCGCCCGGCATTCGCTGCCGATATCCCAGGGGACCAGGCCCCGTCATCGAGGAGGATGCGCCTCACAATGGACTGATCCTGGGGCCTTGCCATGTTCACCGTGAAGTCAAACCTGTCCGAAAGCTGGCGCCTTATATCCTCGAGTGCACCTGGCTCTTCGTCGGGATTGCTCGCCGCCCATATCGCGCACGTGATGGGGATCTCGAACGCGGGCAGACCGGTCTCCTCCACCTGGAGCCGGCCCGGCTTGGTGCCCATCACGTCAAGGAGGACATCGGTGAGCTCGGGCGAGGTATCGGCGAGCCTGTTGATCTCGTCAACGAACACGACCCCTCTGTGGGCTCGCGGCAACACGCCTGGCAGGAGCGCCGCCTCGGGACGCGAGGGATCCGCAAGTCTCGCGAGATCTATGCTCCCCACCACGGTGCCGATCTTCGCCGCGTGCGATATCTCCATGAACGGCACGGGCACCTCCTCGGTGCCCAGCTCCGCGATGGCTTCTGGAGGGAGATCCCGGTGCACGGGGCAGTGAGGGCACCGCGGATCGCAGTTGTAGACGCATCCCTTGATCCTCTGGATACGCGGCAGCACGTCTTTCATGGCGCGTATGATCGTGGTCTTGCCCGTGCCCCTGAGCCCCTCCACGTGAACGTGGAGAGGTCGACCAGCCAACAGCGATACGACCGACGCCTCCAGCGCCTCCACGAGTGGACGGTTGCCGTCATGAATGACAAGATCCAGGTATCCCTTCAAACCAGGCACCTCCCGCCGTTCCTCCGTGTCCTACAACGTATTATGACCGTGCCAAAATGGGCGCATACTGCGGCGGAGATGTCCCTGTTTCCCAAGGATGCCATACCCTTACCATGGAGCCAGCTCCGAGGCAAAAGAGGCCGGAACGCTTGGTCCCGGCCGTGTCATGTCCCAAATCATGTACCGTCCAGCTTCTCTGTCGCCCACCCCCATCCGTATGCACGCCCGTTCCGTCTCCGCAGCCTTGCAGGCGATCAAGCGACCGCGCCCGAGCTCGAGCCAACTCCGAAAGACTGACTGCGCGCAAGACTACGTGCGGCCTCAGCCCCCGGCGGAGCTTTCGTCGTTGGCGCCTTCTGCGGCCCTCGGATCGATCCCGAGCTTCTTCAGCCTGTACTGCAACGTTTGGCGCGGTATTCCCAGGAGGCGCGCCGCCCTTGAGATGTTGCCACCGGAGTCGGCCAAAGCCTTTCTCACCAGTGAGCTCTCGATGCCTGCGACCGCGGACCTGAAGTCTCCCTGGAACTCGAGCGTCACGCGGGCGTCCGGACCGTCCGCGCATGGGCCCGGAACGGGGACGGTGACGGGTCTTCTCGCTGATTGGGTCGCGACGCTTCTCAGGTTCTCGGGAAGGTGCTCGAGCATTATGAAGTCGCCGTCGAGAAGATGCATGGCCCCCTCTATGGCGTGCTCCAGCTCGCGGACGTTACCAGGCCAGTCATAGGAGGAGAAGACTCGCGCGACCTCGTCTGAGAGCCCCTTCACGCTCATCATGAGCTGCGCGTTGAACTTCGCTATGAAGTGCGCCGTGAGAAGCGGGATATCTTCACGGCGTTCGCGCAAGGGCGGTATGCCGAGGGAGATCACGTTGAGACGATAGTAAAGGTCCTCGCGCAACATACCCTGGGCGACCGCATCGAGCGGGGGCCGGCTCATGGCAGCCATCACCCGGACGTCCACCCTGCGCACCCTGGTGTCCCCGACCCGACGCACACACTTCTCCGAGAGCACCCTCAGGAGCTTCGCCTGGAGGCTCGCGGGCATGGAGTCTATCTCGTCTAGGAAAATGCTGCCTCCATCGGCAAGCTCGAACAATCCTGGTCTGTCCTGGGCGCCGGTGAAACTGCCCTTCGTGGTCCCGAAAAGAATTCCCTCCAGGAGCCCTTCGGGAAAGGCAGCACAGTTCTGAGCGACAAACGGGCCGCGTGCCCGCGGGCCGGCGTTGTGGATGGCTTGCACGAAGAGCTCCTTGCCCGTGCCTGTCTCGCCGTAAACCAGGACCGCCGACGAGCTGGCGGCGGCACGCGCCGCCTTGCGCTTGAGCTCGAGGATGCACTCGCTTTCCCCCACTATATCGCGGAAGGTGTAGTGCGCACCCTCTGACTCGGCCTCCCGTTTTCCCTCGCGACGGCCGAAGAGCTCCACCTGGAGGTCGACTATGCGGTGGGCCATCTCTCGCATCAGAGTGATGTTCCGCGACACCTCAACCGCGCCCACCAGCTTGCCGTCGACCTTCACAGGGAGGGTGGAGTTCAGAGTGGTGATCTCGTCGCCTTTGTATGTGGTGAAAGTCTGTTCTCTGTTGCATATGGGTTGCCCTGTTCGGAGGACCTGCAAGAGCGTGCTGGTCTCGCGTGAAAGCGACGGAAAGACATCGAGGATGTGCTTCCCGACCACCTCCTCTTCCTTCAAGTTGTCGAGCTGGGCTGCAACCTTGTTATAGAGAACGGTGACACCGTTCTTGTCTACCACGTGAATGCCTTCGTCAATGGAGTCGAGGATCACCCGAAGGTTCTCCAGAAGCTCCCTCGAGCTCCCGTCGCCTTTGATCTGTCCGGAGACCGTGTCCGCGTTCACTTAACCACTTCCTAACGTGCGCTCGTCACCTGGCGCCGGGTCACTAGTGTTCTCTCGTTTTCCAAGTTCCTGGGTTGTCCGTCATCGCACGAGGTGCGTCAAAACCTGGACGCTCGTCATGCAGGCCAGGCCTTGACAAAGCGCGCCCTCAACCGTGAACCGTCACGACCATCCGCCGAAGCCGAGGCCGAGGTCGAGGCCGAAGCCCTATCTCCGACGCGCAGCGAGGAGTGTGCCGGGAACGCCAAACCGGGAGACCTCGCTCGCCGACCCCACTCCCGGCGCCTGAACTTGGGCAGTCATAGTAATTGTTCTTCTTTCTGATTACGTTTCCTCCATGTAATCGGTTGAATAATCGTGCAATGCAAAAGACACACGCCTGTTCGTGCGTGGCCTGTTTGCGCCCGCAGGAAGCCCTTCACCGAGTTCCCTGTGTGAGCGGGAGGATCGCGGGGGATCATATTCGCTGAAGGACGTTTCATCGGTTTCATCGTGACACGACATGCATGGGGAACGGAGGTGTCAACCGGCACGCACGCACCACGCCCGCTCAGAGGAGCAGCGCGGATGCCGTGTGCCGCCTAACGCTTATGCCTGCGTTTAGGAGAATCGTTTCAGGCGCGCTCGCCTGGGCCATGGCGTTTGCGCTTTGAACCGGAGGTCCGCTCGGCGCGCACGGTCGTGTGAGTGTAGCCCACGAGGTTGTTTCAGGCAGCCATCCGGCGTGTTCTGTCGCGCCTTGCGTGGTCGATGTCCCCGGCTATCTTAGGGAATCCGCCGATCCAGGAGGAACGGGCCTTGGAGTCCGCAGTGGTGCGCCGGCGGGCGAGGAGCCTTCGCACGGGGAGCCCGCCCCCGGCCCTATCGCTCAAACCGTCAGCCATCACTGTGTGAACGAGCCTGCGGAGGCCAGGCCAGAGGACAGCGTCGTCCTCCCGATAACAGTTACTGGAAGGGCTCACGTTATCGCGACTGCGTATGACAACTGCCCGATATGCACTGGCAAGACAGAGGATGACCCGGCGTTCGGCATCACCAGTTCAGGCATCCCTGCGACGCCGGAACGCACCATCGCGGTTGATCCAGAAGTCATCCCCATCGGAACATGGGTGTATATCGAGGGTCTCGGGGTGTACAGAGCCGAGGACACCGGTGGGGCAATAAAGGGCAATCGAATCGACGTTTTCATGCCGACCCATGAGGACGCGCTAAACTTCGGCGTCCAGGAATTCGACGTCTTCCTCGTTGAGCAGGTGTTTTGAACCAAGGTCCGAGAAGGCTCCCGGGGCGCTCCCAAGCAGAGGCGCCCCGTCGTGAAAGCACCGGCAACCCTAGCGCCGTCAAGACAAGGACGGTTGACAAGCTGACAACCCGGCTGTTGACAACCCAACCACAAAATCCTTCCATGGCTGAAGGAACATACCATACCGCAGCGAATAACTGCACAACCGACCCGGCGCTCGGCCTCATATCTCCTGGTCTATGTCCCCGGACAACGGAGCAAATACCCCCGTGCGCCGTGTAGCTCATTTCGGACATCGCAGGAGCGCGTTCGCTGGGGCGTGTTCACGTGCGGTTCGTTGCTCCATTCCTGTCCTGCGGGCCGTTCGCCTGGGGCCGTCAACGCCGCGGAAAGAGGAGGTGGGCAAGAGGCACAGCCGAGACTTCAGGAGCAAGCGGTCGCCGCGTTCGCGCCGCCGGAACGTCAACAGAACACGTGTGCGGTAGCTGGCGACAACACGAGGACTCGAGGAGATCAGAATGATGGTAGGACGACAGCGTCGCTACGCAGCATTGGTCGGGGTTTTCTGGTTAGTCTTGCTTGCATTCACACTGCTGGTCGGCGTGCTCACCCCGGCGACAGCAGGATCGTCCCTCCCGAAAGACATCAAGGCGGACGACAAAGACGCCGAAGCCATAGTGAAGGTCATTGAGGCCGGGGCGCTCCTTCCAGCAAAGGACGGCACGTTCAACCCGGACAAGATGGTGAGCCGCGCCGATTTCGCGATAGCGCTCGCGAAAGCGCGGAAGGTCGAGCCCACGAAACCCAGTTCGACCACGTTTACGGACCTTCCCTCGAGCAACTACGCCTTCCCCTACGTCGAGGCACTTGTGAAGCGCGGAGTGATCCCGGTCGCATCGAACAAGAAGTTCGCCCCGTCCGAGCCCATAAAGCGCGCGGACCTCGCCGTGTGGGTCGTCAACGCTCTCGGGCTCTCGAAGGAGGCCGCGAGGATCAAGGAACCCATCCTCCTTGCGAACGACGAGGACAAAGTCCCCGCGTACGCCATAGGAGCCATGACCCTGGCGTACAGGTCCGATCGTCAGTTACTGGGGTACAGATACGGTCGCCTAGCCGCCCCTCTCGCCGGCGCGACGAGGCGTGAAGCGGCCAAGGCCCTATACATGATGATGTACCCTCCGAAACGCGGCGGCACCATCGTGACGGCGTTTGCTGCCGAGCCAGCCGGGTTCAACACTCTCGTTACGTCGTCCGGGGCAACGTGGACCATAGACAACATCATCGGCGACGGCAACACTATCACTGATGAGAACGGTTTCTACTTCCCCCGCATGATAAAGCGGCTCCCCTCTGTAGAGAATGGGCTCATCAAGGTGAAACCCGACGGCAAGATGGAGGTTACTTTTGAGCTTCGCAAGGGTATGAAGTGGCACGACGGCGTCGAGGTCACGGCAGAGGACCCTCTCTTCCAACTCAAGGTCATGCAGGACTCAAACGTGCCGATCGCTTCAAGCTACTTCGAGAGGATGGTCACCAAGGCCGAGCTTCTCGATAAGTATACTTTCAGGATATACCTCGACAAGGTCCAGAGCAACGCACGCCTCGGCTCCTCGGTATACGGGTACTACTGTGGCTGGTTCCAGCTTCCGAAGCACGTGTTCGAACCCCTGTATGAGCAGGCGAAAAAGACGGGGGATTGGAACAGGTTCGTCCAGGAGGTCAACAACAACCCCATAATGGCAGGGCCTTACAAGTTCAAAGAGTACAAGCAGGGCGAGTACGTGCTCCTGGAGGCGTTCGACGGCTACTACATGGGTAGGCCCAACATAGACAGGATCATGATAAAGATCATCCCTGACTCGAGCGTCATCAATGCTGCCGTGCTGCGGGGCGACATAGACTTCGGAAGGTACGCACTGGAGCTGCGGGATGCGCTCAAGCTCGCGAACGAGCACGGCGATGAATTCAACGTAACCTTCACACCTACTGTCGCATATGACTCCATAGCACTCAACTTCTGGGATCCGAACGACCTTTCCAAGCCTCACCCGGCGTTCTCGGATGTCAGGGTCCGGCAGGCGATCCTCTACGCCATCAACCGCACGGCAATAAACTCCGTGGTGTACTCGGGCAAGGCGCAGGTGGCAAACGCGTGGATCACGCCACTCCACGGCATGCGCGAGGCCCTCGCTGACCCGCGGGTAAACAAGTACCCATACGACCCAGCGAAGGCCAAGGCGCTTCTCGCCGAGGCCGGATGGAGGCCCGGGCCTGACGGGATACTCCAGAAGGATGGGGTGAAGTTCAAGTTCACTTTGCTCGGGATAGCAGGAATGAACGAAATCGAGATGTCCGAGCAGCTTGTTCAGAAGATGCTCAGAGACGTGGGCATCGCTATCGACATCGACAACAAGCCCGCGCGCGTCGTCATCGGCGAGCTTGCCCCGCACCGCCCGGGGTGACGGCCCCTTTGGGACCCTCACCCCGGCGGAAGTGGCATGAAGCAGCACGGAGGTGCGTCGCCTTGGCATGGCATGAGCTTTTCGAGGACGTGCTCGATGGCGTCCCAGACTACAAGCGATTCTTCACTGTCAATGAGTTGGGTGAGCGCGCAATGGAGGTCGCGCGCCGTCATCCCACGGTCGCGACCATCGTGGAGCTGGGCTCGTCTCGTTCGGGGAGACCCATCCGCGCCCTGAGGATAGGATCCGGCGACAAGGCGGCTCTCCTGTTCGGGTGCCCCCACCCTAACGAGCCTATCGGCGCCATGATGCTTGACTATCTCTCGGAGAGGCTCGCAAGCGATGCAGAGCTGCGTGAGGCCCTTGACTATACCTGGTATATCGTAAAATGCATAGACCCTGATGGCACCCAGCTCAATGAGGGATGGTTTGCCGGACCATTCAACATCGAGACCTACGTGCGCAACTTCTACAGGCCCCCCGGATTCTTGCAGGTCGAGTGGACGTTTCCGATAGATTACAAGACGCTCCATTTCTCTCGGCCGCTGCCGGAGACCAAGTGTCTTATGAAAGTCATAGACGGTGAGAGACCTGCGTTTCTATACTCCCTTCACAACGCGGGTTTCGGGGGAGCATACTGGTATATCACGCGCCCGGTCCCGAAGCTGCACGCTCGGCTTCACGAGATCGCAAAACGCCACGGGATCCCACTCGCTCTCGGAGAGCCCGAGGTGCCATATTGCGAGAAGTTCGCGGAGGCCGTCTACGGCCTTTTCGGCGTGAAAGACACATACGACTACTATGAGAAGCACATGGACAAGGATCCCGCCTCCCTCATATCGGGCGGTGCGGGAAGCGACGAGTACGCTTATGCGCGGGCGGGTACCTTCGCCCTCGTGTGCGAGCTGCCATACTACTATGACCCCAGGATCGAGGACACGAGCCCGACCGACCGAACTCGCCGCGACACAGTGCTTGAGAGTCTCGAGGCCAGTGAAAAGGCGTGGGAGTTCATCCGCGAGACATATGCGGAATTGCGCCCTCTGCTGCGGAACCCCTCGTCGCCCTTCGCAGTGGCTATCGACGACAACCTCAAACATGTTCCGGCCTCCATCGAGGCGGAACGGAAGTGGGCCACGACCGCGGAGGACACGCTTCGCCCTGCCACCGGGGCCGAGGCTTTCGACAGCCTGGTCGTGCGAAGGTTCTATAACGAGCTCTCCATCGGAATGCTCTGGAGGCTGTGCCGCGAAGAGCTTGCGCGCGCGTCGGACCCTCGGACGTCGCGGGTGCTCGGGGACATTGAGCGCGAGCTCGACCGCAAGCTCTCGCTCGAGTGCAGCGCCCTGGAGGCTGAGCTAAACTATCGCGTGGTGCCCATCCGCGATCTCGTTCGGGTCCAACTTGCAAGCGGGCTACTCTTTGCCAGGCATCTCCTGGGCGAGGACGCGGTTTGAGGCCTGACCTTTGAATGCCTGGCGGAACGGCGCTGAGAGGGGCTCTTTCCGGGCTTCGGAGAGAGGAGCGGACAGGGCCGCGCGGGCAGCGGTTCTCGCCAGTCAGGGAGGCGGTTCGGAGTGGGAGCTTACGTGGTAAGGAGGGTCGCGGGCGCGATCCCTCTCCTAATACTCATCTCTGCAATAGTGTTCACCCTTATAGCGCTGGCACCGGGAGATCCGCTCCTCACCATGCGCATGGAGAACCCGCGCGCAGTGTCGCCGGAGGCCATCGATAGGCTCAGGGCTCACTACCACCTGGACGATCCTCTCCCGGTGCGATACCTTTATTGGCTGAAGAGCGTGCTCGAGGGCGACTGGGGTTACTCCAGCACTTACAAGGTGCCGGTGAGGGACCTCGTGATATCGAGAGTGCCCAATACCCTCGTTCTCACGGTGAGCGCGTGGCTGCTCGGGCTGATCGTCGCTCTTCCCATAGGAATCGTGTCGGCGGCCAAAAAGTACAGCGCGTTCGACTATGCTGCCACTTTCGCGGCGTTTCTCGCGCTCTCGATGCCGCCGGTCTGGTTTGGTTTCCTCACGATCATGCTGTTCGGGGTAAAGCTCAAGTGGCTGCCCATCGGAGGCGTGGCAGACCTTGCTACCGGGACCGTTGGCGCGCTCCTGGTGGACAGGTTGAAACACATCATCCTGCCGATGACAGTGCTCGGCCTGGTACAGGTGGCGTACTGGGTACGATACGTGCGTACCAGCCTTCTCGAAGTGCTGGGAATGGACTACATCCGCACCGCCAAGGCCAAGGGCCTCGGGGAGCGAAAGGTGTTGCTGAAACACGCCATGAGAAACGCGCTCATCCCGGTGCTCACCATCGCCGCGCTCGATATCCCCTACTTCTTCGGAGGGGCTGTCGTTGTGGAGACCGTCTTTTCATGGCCTGGAATGGGCCGTCTCATGTACCAAGCCGTGATCGGGAGCGATTACAACCTCGCGCTCTGCTGCCTGATGCTCCTGGCCGTGCTGACCATCGCCTCGAACCTCGCAGCGGACGTCCTTTATGCCGTGGTAGACCCACGGGTGAGCTATTCATGAGCTACTGGAAAGGCGTATGGAAGAGAGTCAGGCATCACAAGCTGGCGGTGGCAGGTTTTGCTGTTTTCGCGATGCTCGTGCTCGCATCGGCCATCGTGCCGGTGATAAGCCCGCATCATGTGGATGACATGGATCTCGAGAGCCTCTTTGCTCCGCCGTCCAGGAGCCACCCCTTTGGGACGGACGAGCTCGGGCACGATGTGTTCGTTCGAATCATGTACGGCGGTCGCATCTCTCTGTTCGTCGGAGTGGCGGCAGCCACGTCATCCGCCCTTATTGGCACAGCCGTGGGCCTCGTGTCCGGGTTCGCTGGCGGGTGGGTGGATAGCGTGCTCATGAGATTCACCGACATGATGCTCTCCGTGCCTACCATCCCGGTGCTTCTCATAGGTGCTATGTTCCTGGGAAGCGGGCTCGCGAATATCATCATCATCCTCGCGGCATTCGGCTGGATGCCCACAGCGCGCCTCGTGAGAGGAGTCACGCTCTCCCTCCGGGAGCAACCGTTCGTCGAAGCAGCCCGGGCCGCCGGCGCGAGCCCCGTCAGAATACTCGTGCGCCACATGTTGCCGAATTTGATACCAATCGTGATAGTCGCTGCGACGCTTGGCGTGAGTTCGGCCATTCTCGCCGAATCGGCCCTGAGCTACCTCGGTCTCGGAATACAGCCTCCAACCCCGTCCTGGGGCAACATGCTCCAACGGGCCATGGACTATATACTGGGCGCGGCTGGCGAGTGGGGCCAGCCGTGGTGGCTGACAGTCTTCCCCGGCCTATTCATACTGCTCGCGGTCCTGAGCGTGAACTTCATGGGCGACGGGCTTCGCGACGCGATCGATCCCAGGCTGGTCTTGGGCTCGCCACATTCTGCGGCCGCGAGCCCCACCAGCGACGAGCGCGACGCAAGCGCCGGTTGATAGCGGCGTCGGTTAACGAAGCAGTCGACAGTAGAGAGGCGCCCCGGCCTGTGCCATCCGAGGTGACACTGTGGCCGGGGCGTCTTCCTACAAGACGGTTCCGCGTCCCTGAGCCTGATTCGAATCTACTTTCCGCTCCCTGCGTGACCTGCGGGGCCGCCGCCGGCCTCGCCCTTGCCCGAGCCACTCGCGGAGCCGCTTGAGGGCCCCTTGCCCTTCCCCGCGTCTTCCGGCTTGCCCTGTTGCTTCCCCTGATTCCCCTGGAGCTTCACGCGGGCCCTGATCTGCTCCTTGAGCGCATTCTTGAACTCAACCTGATTCCGTATTGCCACACCCTTTTCGACCACGTCATCCTCGCCGACTCCCACGGCCTCCGCGATGGCGAGCCAACTGTGCTGCTGAGTGCGAAGCTGGAGCACCAGCCCTATCCTCGCCGCATCCCCCGCGCTGGCGGTGATGCTCACCGCACAAAGAACGTCCTGCGCGTCGAGGCCGGCTGCCGCCAGGGCCTGGACGTCGTCATCCTGCAAGCCGAAGCGGTCCCGGACCATGTCCATGGCCGCCGCATCGTCCAGCTCCTTCCTTCCGTTCTGCGCCTTTACCTTGGCACCGCCCTTACCGATGATCCCTCGGACGTACTGGCCGAACGCTGTGTTCGGAACGCCGAGTTGCTTGGCGATCTCGCCCCACCCTGCGCCTTCCGTGGCAAGAGCGAGAACCTCGTCCAGGCTCGTCCCGGAGTTCACGGCGATGCTGCAAGCGATGACTATCTCGCCCCAGCCGTAGCCCGCATCTCTGAGCGCCTGGACCGCTTCAGGCGTGAGCGCGAGCTCAGGGAAGCTATCGATTATGTTTGCCATGAACGAGCTGGAAGCAAGAGCTTCATCATCAGGAGTCGCAATGGTCGCCGCGTACGCCGTCCCACCCAACATAAAGGCCGCCAGCAAGAGCACAACCGCTGTCTTGAAAGTCGCAGGCTTCATCATGGTCCCTCCCATTAGTCGTTGTAGGTTCCTCTCTGCCCCAAGTACGTCGCCAAGAGTTCGCGCCACTTTCGGCGGAGGGGTCCTGCCCAGGGTCCCAGGGTTGCCGGTGCGGTGTTGCCTTGCGGGGACGGCGCGTTTGCGGCGCGCCTCGCTCGAATTCGGCGCTTAACGACGCTTAACACAGCCGAATTCTCCACCCCCCTCGCGTAAGCACCGGCAACCCCAGCGCCGTCAGGAAAGGAGACGGAAACTCATGGCGCCATACTCAGCTTAGATATTAAACGCCGGGACGGCCCGGCGATGTGATCCCCATCACAACCTTGAAAAGACACCGGTCCCGGTCAAGCCAGCGTTTCTACCTCCTTCAGCACGTCGTGCGCGAGGCGCGACTGCTCCTCGGCCGACTTGGCCTGGGCCGCGATCCCGCTGACCAGAGCCTCGCTGGCCCCTATGGCCTCCCGCGCGCTCTCGACGAGGTTCTGCATGTCCCCGGCAAGCTCTTCAGCCTGGCGCGCCACCTGTCGCGCGGATTCGAGGATCTCCGCCATGGAATCCTCAACCAACTTCGCCTCGGTCGCGCCCTTGCCCGCGGCGTCCTCGACATCCGCCATCAGGCTCAGGATCTCGTCAAATGAGCACTGAATCGCCCGAAAGACCTCCTCCACGCGGGAAGACTGCCGCGAAAGCCCCCTTACGCGCTCAACCGAGGCGCCCAGCGACTTCACTACATCGAGCGTGGAAGCCTTTATGCCTTCCATCAGCTTCTTTACCTCTTCCACCGCGCTCGCGCTCATCTCGGCGAGCCCGCCTATCTCCCGGGCGACCCTGCCGAAGTCGCGGCCCTGATCTCCGGACCGCGCCGATGCTATGCGCGCATCCAAAGCTATCAGCCCCACCTGATCCGCGATGTTCGCGATCCCCTGTAGGACCGCGTCGATCCGGTCCATCTGTTCCTGTAGGGCATCCACGTGGCAGCTCGCCTCGGTCGTGGTCTTCACGTTCGAGTCCACCATGAAGATGGTCTCGCGTATCACAGCGTTCGCCAGCGCAACCCTCCGGCCCAATGACGACACCATTGCTTTCGTTCTCTCCGCGGCCTTCGCGGTGACCTGAGTGCGGTCGGCGAGCATCCGGGCGGCATCCGCACCCACCTCCATGCGCGCGGCTATCGTCTGGGAGGCACCGCTGCAGACCTTGCTCGTTTCCACCACGCCGCCGAACGCCCGCAAGACCGCCTCAAGCGCGGACTGGGTCGCATCCGCCGACGTCCTCATGCCAGCCGACAGGCGCGCCGACCGCTCGCTCTCCTCGTGCGTGGCTTCGGCGGCCTTTCGGATGCCGCGCGAAACGTCCGCTAGGGTCCTCGTGATGATCCCCGAAACCACGAGGCCGAACACGAAGGCGAAAGCGAAGGCGAGCGCCACTCCGAGCTTGAGAAAGGTCGACAGCCGCTCAGTGCGCGCCATACGGGGGCCTATCTGCTCCCATATACGGAGCTGCATGTACTCGGAGCGGCTAATGAGCCACTCGCCCTTTCCCGAGAGCGCGCGGAGAAGCATGTATATCTTCTCAGGATCCTTCTCACCCTGCATGCTCACGAGGACGGCCGTGTATTCCGCGGCCGCGTCCGCGATGTCGGTGAGCATCGGAAGGATGGCGCGAACGTTGCGGCTGGGATGGCGCCGGAGAAGCTCCTCGAGGCTTCCAAGGAGCATCTTCACCTCGTTGAGCTGCTCCTCCGGCCGCGCGACCTCGCCCCCGCCCGCGATGGTGAGGTACACGTTCCCGGTGGTCTGGTATATCTTCTTGGAGATCTCCCCGCTGAGCTGAATGGCCGGGACGTCACACGTGTTCATTTGATGAAGCGCCGCCGTAAGGTGGGAAATGGCGTAGAACGTGAGAACGCTGAGGACAAACGTGGTCCACACCGTCGCGGCAAACCCGAGACGCACCCGCTCGGTCACACGCACGCGTGGCTTTCGTTGGCCGGCGTCGCCGGACCGGTGCCAACTGCGACCCAGCTTCCCTCACCTCCAGCCCAGCTTCGAACTCAGCGGGCACGGAGCGCACAATGCAACGAGAGGTGTCGCGGCCTCTTCAGGGCAGGCTCCGTATCCTTTCTTCCGCGAGACCCAGCGCCCTTTCCGGCGAAAGGCTTCCCTCAAGCGCCGCATGGAGGAACCTCTGCAGGACGGCCGAGATCTCCGGATACCGGACAAGCTTGGGACGGTGATGCAGCCACCGCATCTGCTCCAATTTGATATCGAGCAGCGGGTCCCGGGTGCGCGCATCCGGGCTCATCAGAAGGGAGGTCCAGACCGGCACCTCCTCCGGAAACCTCATCTGCACGCCCGGGCTTGTCATGAACTCAACGTACCTCCACGCTTCGTCCTTATGAGAAGAGTTGGCGGTCACCGCGAGCCCCTGGAACCCGCTCACGGATGACGACACGCAGCCCAGCTTGTCGCGCACCGCGCTCGCCACGGGAAGCAGCGACATCTTGCCGTGCCCCGCGATCTGGGACACGTCCGGGTCGTTCATGAGACCGCAGAGGAATGTCCAGTTTGGCGCAAAGGCCGCCTTGCCAGCGATGAAGACGTCCTTGGCGACAAGCTCGTCCGCGGTCAGAGCGAGCGGGTTGACGAGGCCCTCCCGCATCCACCTGACCATCGTCTCCAGAGCGACGAGCCCGGGCCCCCCGTTGAACGTGGGCTTGCCGTGCAGGTCAAAGATGTCCCCGCCGTACGCCCCCACCAGCCAGACGTACTCGCAGACAAGGCCCTCCTTCTGGTTCCACGACGCGATCATCGGATACGTGACTATCCCCTTGCGCTTCAACTCGCGCATCTGAGTCTCCATCTCTTCCAGGGTCGCGGGTGGCGAGTCAAAGCCTGCCCGCTTCAACATGTCCGCATTGTAGAAGAGAAAGTGGAGGTTTGCAAGGAAGGGCATGGCCCAGAGCCTGCCGCGGTGCTCGAAGGCTTCCAGGACCACGCGAGGGATGTCTTGCCTCGCCTTTGAGGCGAGGCCACGCTCGAGGGGAACTACGTATCCTTTTTCCGCAAACTCTGCGACCCAGATGAGGTCCATCAACACCACATCGTACGTGGCCACCGGTGATGACGCAGACATGACGATCTTCTGGTACTCCTCGTCATAGCGGACGAAATTCACCGTGACGTCGATGCCGCTCTCCTTCGTGAACTCTCGCGTCATCTCCGCGAACTGCTCAGGTTGGTAGCCCGCCTGGACCATGTAGATCACGTTCAGCCTCGGCTGAGCGCCAGCCGCTGAGCGCACGGGCGATGCCCAGGCGGATGCCATGGCGGCGATGGCGGCGGCTGCGACGACCACAACCCGTGCGGCACACCGCCGGCCCCCCGAGAAAGATCTTCGACCCCTGAAAGCGCGTGCTCCTTGGGCCACCGCCAACCCCTCCCAAGAGCAGGAAACGTTTCCGCGTACTCCATCTCACCTGGAAGCGGCCTCACGCGTATGCCCGGACGCTCGGTGACTCGAACACCCTCGTCAAAACCAGGCTTGCCGCGCCAATGACACAAGCGTCGTGGCCGAGCGCGGAGAGAACCACGTCCAGGTCTTTGCCCAGAACGGGCCACGCGCGCCGCCGCGCAGTCTCCTTGGCGCTTGTGAAGAACAGGTCGCTTCGGAGGGCGAGCTGCCCACCGAGGACGATGAGCTCGGGGTTGAAGCAGTTGATGAGATTAGCAAGGCCGATCCCCACGTACCGGCCGCTCTCCTCCACTATCGCCTGGGCGTGCGCATCACCCATCGCCGCCGCCTCCAACACCGTGTCCATGGTGATGGCCTCGATATCCCCGCCCGCGAGGTCCTCACACACGGTCTCGACGCCACGTTTGATGTCACTTATCATTCTCCGCGCGATGGCCGTGCCCGACGCCATGACGTCGAGGCATCCGAAGTTGCCGCACCTGCACTGGGGACCGTCGATGTCCACGGTCATGTGGCCGATCTCGCCCGCGCCGTCGTTGCGGCCGCGGTAGAGCCTGTCGTCGATGACTATGCCACCGCCGAAGCCATAGTCTGCCATGACGTACAGAAAGCTGGAGTAGCCCTTTGCAGCGCCGAACCACTTCTCTCCCCAGGCGGCCGCGTTTGCGTCGTTGTCCACCAGCACCTCGTGACCGAGCTCTTCCTCCAGCGCGTCCTTCAGGGCGAACCCACCCCATCCGGGCATGTGCGGAGACGCCTGGATGACCCCGGTGGACGTGTCAACGGGTCCTGGGTACACCACGCCGATGCCGAGCACCTTCTCTGGGGGCACCCGACCCGAATCGATGATCTCGCGTATCGCGGACACGATGACCGGGAGGCTCTTGCGAGGGCCTTCCTGCCACGAGAGAACACGCTCGGCCCTAGCAAGCACGCGCGCGTCGAGATCGGTGAGGCATGTGCGCACCCGGCCCACCTCTATGGAGACTCCGCATGCCGCGTACACCCCCCGGTTGAGCTCGAGCATGACTGGCTGCCTGCCGCCGGTGGAATCTCCGAGCCCCACCTCACGCACGAATCCCTCTGCGATGAGCTGGTTCACGATGGATGATACCGTCGCAGGATAGAGCTGACTCATCCTGGCGGCGTCGGCCCGCGAGATGGGGCCGTGCTGCCTCACGATGTTCAAGATGATATTGCGATTGATGGTCTTGACAAGTTTCTGGTTTCCCTTCGGGACCGTGCCGACCCGAAGGCGAGAGAGCCCTGCCAAAGCGTCTGCGCTCCTTTCCCCATACGCGATAACGCTGCCCGCGCGTCAAGCATAGTGCCGCAAGTTTTCGCGTCTTCTCTGTTCGCGCCGCTCGCGTCTCAAGCGCGCTTTCCGCGGAAGGCAAGGCCGGGAAGCCTGGAGAGGCGCCCGCGCAGAGGAGCACCCAGACTCGTGGAGGACGCCGTTGACCCCTCCCGCATGGCACTGCGCCACCTCAGATCGGCCAAAGTCCACGAAGCCGTCGGGGTCAGCGGAATCGGCAGCCGCTTGGGAAGTTCAACGGCCTCGTGGCGGCCTACTTGGTACGCCATCGCTCGCCCAGGGCCCGACGGTTATGATACATTCTTCGTACATGAAGAAAAGTCCTTCAGAGAGTTGTCCGGGGACCGGTGCCGCAGGCTCCTGTTCGGCGCCTGTTCAACAATCACCCTTTCACGCTTCCCGACGTGAGCCCTTGCACGATGAATCGCTGGAACAAGAGAGCCAACAGCACTGGAGGAACCGCGGCCATGACGCCGGCCGCGGATATCTGGTCGTAAGCGGTTATGTACTGGCTCCCGAGCTCAGCGATGAACAGGGGAAGCGTTATGGCGTTGTTCGAGCGCGTGAAGATCAGGGCCAGGAGGAATTCGTCCCATGCCAAGAGGAACGAGAGTATCCCGGTGGCCACAAGCCCCGGCGCGCACAGAGGGAGTGCAACGTGGCGGAGCGCTTGGAGCCTCGTGCACCCGTCGATGCGGGCAGCTTCCTCGAGCTCCGTGGGGATCGTAAGGAAGAACCCCCTCATGATCCAGATGACGAACCCCAGGATAAACGTGGTGTACAGGATGATGAGGCACAGCTTCGTGTCGAACAGGTGGAAGGACGAGCCAATGTTCATGAACCCATAGTCTACGTACGACACAAGAACGAAAAACGGTATGACCAGCGCGATGGTCGGCAGCATGCGTATGGACATGAGGGAGAGCACAAGCGTCTTCTTGCCCTTGACCGGTAGACGCGCCAAGGCATACGCGGCAAGGGTGCCCGTCACGAGGCATATCGCTGTCACGGAACTCGCGACGATCATGCTGTTCCGTATGGCATAAACGAACCTCTCGCCGACCTCGCTCGACAGATCGAACATGACTTTGAAGTTCGCGAAGGTCGGACGGCGAGGGAACCAATGCGTCGCGCGGTCGGAAATGAGCTCGTTGTATGGAGTGATGCTTGAGATGGCAAGCCACGCGACCGGGGCAAGGGTCCATACGACTATGGCGATGACCGCGGCGTAAAGCGTGATTCGCCGCGCCCACAGCAGCGTCTTCCTTCTTCGCCCAGGAACGTTCACGTCGATCCCTCCGGGTTACGCCTATCTCTTCCAACTTCCAGACCAGCAATGTCGGTATTTGGCACGGGCCTCTTCGACTGCGTCAGTATCCCTCCTCGGTGTAGAACAGCCTGATGTACACGAGCGCGAGCCCCAGGATGAACAGGGCCACGAGGAACGAGAGCGCCGCACCGCTCCCGAAGTGCAGGAACTTCATGCCGACCTCGTACGTGAGCACGCCCAGCACCCTGATGGAATACTGCATGATAATGTAGATGATGTCGAACACGCGGAAAAGCTCCATGGTGCGCAGGACCAGCACGACGAGGAGCACCGGCTTGAGCAGCGGCAGCGTTATTCGAGTCAGCTTGCGCCAGAAACCCGCGCCGTCCACTGTGGCTGCCTCGTAGAGGCTTTCCGGGATAGTCTGCAGCCCAGCCAGCACGAGCAGGACCACGAGTGGCGTCACCTTCCAGGTGTCCGCGATGATGATCATGTTGAGCGCCCGGGTGACCCCCATCCATTTCAGGAAAGGACCTAGCACCGGGACGCTTTCAAATGGCACGTCGAACCCCAACCAGACCTGGTCATATGTTGGTGGAAACACGTGGAGGACCTTCATGAGCCCGTTCAGTGCCCCAAACTTCGAGCCCGCGAATATCCACTCCCACATCCGGGCGTTCACCACCGTGGGCAGGGCCCACGGGAGGAGAATGATGGCTCGCACAAAGGATCTGCCCACAAACTTCGCGTTGAGCACCAGCGCCATGGCGATGCCGAGCACGAGTTCAACAAGGAGTGACACGACGGTGAAGTACACCGTCACTCGCACCGCCGGCCAGAAAAGGTCGGACTGGGCGAAGTAGTATACATAGTTGGCAAGCCCTACGAACCTCGTGTTTATGCCGCCAACCATCGGCTCTGCCTCGTGGAAGCTGAGGTAGAACGCGAAGAGCAGGGGGCCTATCACTACCGCAAGTATGAGGATGACGCTAGGGCTAAGAAGCCACCACGCGAGCCTTCGCCCTTCTGGATCGCGCTTTCGTGGTTTTCGTGAGATCATTCCTTCTACCCCCGTTACCCCGCGGAGCCCCCACAGGTCTGGCCTGATGACAAGCCGAAAGCCTGAAGGCTCCACCGGCCTTCCTCCCCCGGCTCGAGCACGGTGAGGCGTGCCGCCCGCATTGGGGGCGGCACCCGGGTACGTGCTGCCCCCAATGCCTCAATCTCCACGTGTGAACCGGGACGGGGTGAGGCGTCCCGACGCCCCCACCCCGTCCGCGTCGCATTCCTCCGCCCACACGTTACTTCCTGGCCAGCACCGCCTTGATCTCCTCCGCCGCCTTGTCCAGCGCGGCCTTGGGCTCCATCTTCATCTGGAGTGCCTCGTGAATGTACCTCTGCAGGATGGACGACACCTCGGGGTACGGGGGCACCTTGGGCCTGTGGTGAACCGCAGAGATCTCCTCGCTCTTGATGGCCATCGTTTTGTCCATCATGTTTGCGTAGGCGCTCTTCTGCACCGACGTCCACACTGGCATCTCCTGCAGATACGACCTCTGCACGAGCGGGCTCGTTATGAACCTCACGTACTTCCAGGCGAGGTCCTTCTTACGGGAGTTCGCCATTATCGCAGCACCTTGGAAGCCGCTTACAGATGCGGTCTTGGTCTTGTCCGCCACCGCCTTGGCCACGGGGATGAGCCCCATCTGACCGGCGCCGACGACCTTGGAGACCGCCGGGTCGTTCATCAGGGCATACTGGAACGTCCAGTTCGTGGTGAAGGCGGCGTTGCCGGAGATGAAGTCATCCTTCGCAGCGGTCTCGTCGTTGGTCAGGCACTTCGGGTTGGCGAGGCCTTCCTTCAAGAGGCTCACCATGAACTCGAGCGCCTTGACGCCCGGGCCCTCGTTGAAGATGGGATTGCCGTTCGCGTCGAACGTATCACCGCCGAACGCGCCGGTGAGCCAGACGTACTCGCAGACCAGCCCCTCTTTCTGGTTCCACGAGTCGGTCCACGGGTACTTGACGATGTTCTTGGCCTTCATGGCCCTCATCTGTTCGACCATTTCCTCGAGGGTCTTTGGCGGGCCGCTGAACCCCGCCTTCTTAATCATGTCAGCGTTATAGAAAAACAGCTGGAAATTCGCAAGGAAGGGCATCGCCCACGTCTTCTCGTCGAACACGAAGGCGTCCATGATAGCCGGAGCTATATCCTTCCGCATCTCCGGAGTGATCTTGTCATCGAGGGGTATCACCATCTTCTTTGAAGCGAACTCAGCGGTCCAGATAAGGTCGAGGAGTATGACGTCGTATGTCGCAACGGGTGCCACGGCGGAGGCCACGATCTTCTCGTGCTGTTCGTCGTACTTGACGAAGGTGATGTTCACCTTGGTGTCCGTGAGGAACTCGAAGAGGTCTGCCATATCGCGGATATCATCGGGTTGGTAACCGGCTTGGGCCATGTAGATGACGTTGAGCGTCTCGGCCGCCGACGCTCCGAGACCGCAGCTAGCAACGAGCGCGAGCACGCATAACGCTAGCAGGATGACCTTTCGCACCTTGGAAACCTCCTTCCGAATTCGCATGGCGCTCTCGCCTATAAGGACTCGTCCATCACACCTCGCCACATTCGCTCCTGCCTCCGAGGCCCTTCGGACCCCGGACCGGGCTGAGAGCTCCCCTGCTCCCCGCCTCGCGGGGCCCTGCGCCCGCCAAGCGCCAGGCCAGCACCCCCTCACCTCCCATGCCTTTCCGTTTCACGGCCCAAGCCCGCCGTCAGCCGGGTGCGCGTTTCACCGGGTCTGCTTCGCCCCTCGCAGCCCCCACCGCCCGCCGGCCCGGCGTCCGCTGGTTGGTTCGCCCACACGTCGAGAGAATGTCCTGCGATGGACCTTACTTCGTTGTGTGCCTGAACAAACATCCCACGTCCGGCCCCTTCGCTCACCACGACCCGTCCCGTCTCCGCCCAAGAGCATGCTGAGGCCGCGACGCTGGGAAACACACCGTTTAGGCAAGCGCGCCTCGGCCGTGTCGCCAGACGCCCCTTATCGGCGCCCCCGCCCGCCACGCCGCGGCCGTGCGAGTGTCGACACGAGCTCGGCATGTCCACGGAAGGAAGAGAAGACCTGCCGTGCCGAACTTGCCATCGGCCTGAGCTATCTTTAGAGTCTGGTTAAACTAACCTCGGGATCCATTCGACGCCTCCCCGGAATCTCCTTCCACGAGCGAAAAAAACAGCCCCGCGTTTTCGCGGAGCCGTCCGGGAGAAGGCTATCGCAGTGTCTTTCGGTAACCGGGGTCACGCACCCTGACCGCTCCCGCTGCCCGTCGCAGCGGGGACGACGGGGGCGGGAGGCTCAAGCGCATAGCCGATGAGCATATCCACGAGGTCAGGGAACTCGATGCCCGCAGCCCTGGCAGCATCGGGCAAGAGGCTCGTCTCGGTCATACCGGGGATCGTGTTCACCTCAAGGATGTAAGGCACGCCGCCCGGCCCGACGATGAAGTCAGCCCGAGACATGCCGCGGCACCTCAGGGCCTTGTGGGCAGTGACAGCAGCCTGCTGCGCAGCTTTGTACGTGGCCTCGGGCACGCGGGCCGGGATGATGTGCTCGCTCATTCCTTTGGTATACTTGGCCTTGTAGTCGTAGAGGCCTGTGGAGGACACTATCTCGATCACGGGAAGTGCGCGCGGCTCAAGGTTCCCGATGACGCCCACTGTGATCTCCGTTCCGGCAACATACTCCTCCACGAGCGCCTCTTCATCGTAACAGAAGGCGTGCTTCAGCGCGTCTGTAAGCCCGTCGGGTTCTTTGACGAGCGTTAACCCAATGGTAGACCCCCCACCGTTCGGTTTGACGATGGCCGGAAACCCCAGCATTTCCTGGACGCGCCGGGTGACCTCGTCGCGGTCGGTCGAGTCGAGATCTCGCCTCGTCACAGTAATGGCCCGGGGGCATGTGAGCCCTTCCAGGCGGAAGAGCTTCTTTGACATCGCCTTGTCCATGGCAAGCGCGCTGGCGAGGACACCTGATCCCACGTAGGGAATGCCTAGAATCTCGAGAAGCCCCTGCAGGCAACCGTCCTCGCCGTACCTGCCGTGCAGCGCGATGAAGACCACGTCCGGCCTCTCCCTGAGGAGGGCGGGCACAAGCGAATCATCCAGGTCAAGGGTGATGACATCGTGGCCTTTCGCCTTCAGCGCGATCCTCACCTGCTGCCCGGTGCGCAGCGATATCTCTCTCTCTGCCGATCTTCCACCGAGTATCAGAGCGACTCTCTTCTTCATGGCCGTGCCGTGGGCCGCGACAGGGCGCGCCCCTCTCCTTTCCACAAGCTGTCCCGCGCCGCCGTGGGCCTCGCTCGCGCGTGCGCTTCGCGCGGCCAGAAGGCGGCACGTATGCTACAATCCGTATATGAGCGGCGCCATCACTCGCACCGCTATGAACGACAACAATGACACATACAGGACCGCGGTCGCCGCCACCACGCCTACCGCGATCGAGATGACCTCGCGTGGCAGTGCCTGGGACCTCTTGGCGTAAATCACCCACGCCATTTCAAGGATGATCACGAGGGACAGGAGGGCGGCGCATCTCAACATCCAGGCAAGACCCACGGTCATACCCCCGGTCGGGAAGCGAGTCTTCTATATACTATGCCGCCCGCCGGGAAAATGCGAAAGGCTCCCTCCGATGCCCCACGTCTTCAGTTCGTCGATGAGATCGTGCTTCGTAAGGTCCAGATGGATCGGGGTGATGGAGACAAGGTTGTTTCTCACCGCGACGGCGTCAGTGTCCTCGTCTTCGTCGCAATCTATGACATCCCCCGCCATCCAATAATACGTGCGTCCTCTCGGGTCCACCCGTCGATCGAACACATCCCTCCACTTCCGCGTCCCGAGCCTCGTGATGGCGACGCCGGCGATGTCATCCTGGTCGACCGAGGGGACATTGATGTTCAGGAGCGTGCCGGGTGGAAGGCCCTTTTCGAGCACTTTCGAAACCATCCTCGCCCCGAACCTAGCGGCGTATTCGTACTGGCAGTTCTCGAAGGCCGCCACAGAAAGCGCCATTGAGGGAAGCCCGCATATGGCTCCCTCCACCGCGGCGGAGACCGTGCCGGAATACAGCACGTCAGTGCCCAGATTAGGGCCGCGATTGATCCCCGACACGACCACGTCCGGCCGCCTCTCAAGCAATGCCTGGACCGCCAGCTTGACGCAATCCGATGGCGTTCCGTCCACCGCCCAGGCCTCGGCAGCCACACCTGGAATGGCGACTTTCTCGACGCGGAGCGGGCGGAGCACGGTGATGGCGTGACCGGTGGCGCTTCTCTCCCTGTCCGGAGCGACGATCACAACCTCCCCGACCGTGGAGAGTTCGGAGGCAAGGATGCGGATACCGTCCGCGAGGATCCCGTCGTCGTTGGTCACAAGAATTCTCACCGCCGCACCATCACTCCTCATATCCGACCCGGTACACCCCCTCCACCCCTGCTATCTCATCGAGGAGCCTGTCCTTATGCACCGAGAAAGGCACCTCGAGCGCCAGGTGAAGGGATGCCTCGTGCCCAGCTTCCAGCGTCTCCATCTCCACGTCCTTGATGCTCACCCCGTACTTGCCGAGCACGGTGGCGATGGCTCCGAGCTGCCCCGGCCTGTCCTGCATCTGCACGAAGAGAGTATCCCGCTTCGTGTAGATGAACCTGCGTTCGAAGCGATCCAAAGCGATGAGCACCACCACGACTATGCCCGTGGTCAACGCGCCCGCGAGATAGAAGCCGGTTCCAACCGCAAGCCCGATTCCCGCCACCACCCATAGGCTGGCCGCCGTGGTCAGCCCTTTAATGTTCGCGCCCTCTCTGAGGATGGTTCCAGCACCGAGAAACCCTATACCGCTCACGACCTGAGCCGCGATGCGGCCTGGATCGTACTGAATCACCCGTGTGAAACCGGCGAACGCGTACTGGGAGATCATCATTATAAGTGCGGATCCCACGCACACGAGGATGTGCGTTCTGAATCCCGCGGGGCGCTTGTGGCTCTCGCGCTCTAAGCCAATGAGGCCGCCAAAGAGCACCGCAAGCAAAAGGCGTAGCACCATTTCGGCCTGGGTAATCACACACCGCCACCTCCTCGCGCAGCCCGTCCCCGACTTCGAGGTACGCCTCCGGCGACGCAGGACGCGCCTAACTCATGTCGCGCGACGCGGCTGCCTGTATGCCGGTTGCATTGAATTATAGCACACGCTCCCATCGCCGGAAAGAGAGGAGGACAACAAGAAGCGGCGGTGCGCCCCGGCCCTAAAGACCGCCAGACGAACTCACCCGCCGCAGCGATCGCCCGTCAACTCGTCATCGCGTCCCCGTTCGACGCCGAACCTCAACCACTCGCCCTTTGGGAACTCTGCTGGCGCTCGTTCAGCACGCGCATCGCCACCGTGTGCACCACGCCCCTCAAGTGCTCGAGCGCCTCCAGCACGGGACCTACCGCATCCTCCCCGCAGAGCTCCTTTAGCGCCTGAAGCGCGTAGAACCGGAGATCCTCGTTCTCCAAGCACACTCGCACCAAGGGCTCAACCGCCCTCCTGTCGCCCAGGGACCGCAAAGCCTGAATGGCGCCGTAGCGGACATCCGTGGACTCATCAGCGAGAGCGGCGATGAGATGCTCGAGAGCTCTGAGGTCCCCTGCCTTGCGCAACGCCTCGACCGCCTCATACCTGACCTGGGGATCAGCATCGCTGAGCAAACCCGCGAGACGAGGCACCGCTCTCTTGTATTTGAGTTCCCCGAGGAGCTTTGCCGCCCGTCGACGCACGTTTCGGTCAGGATTCTCAAGAGCGCCCATCACCGCTCGCGCCACGTCGTTCTTGGGAAACTTCATTATGGCGTGGGTGATGCTGTACGCGACATACGGGTTCTCTTCTCGAAGGGCCTTCACGAGCGGCAAAAGCGCCCTCGATTCCGCGATGGACCCCAAGGCTTCGGCGGCCCAGCTCCGCACGGAATCGTCGGGATCCTCCAAGGCGTATATGAGGACATCGACCGCGCGAGGCTCGGGCAGCTTGCTCAGGCCGTAGGCGGCGCGCCTGCGGGCGAACACATCACCCTCTCGAAGCGCTGCTATGAGGACATCAACGATCTGGCGCCGGACAGCCGCAACCTCGGCCCTGGTCTGTTCGCGCCCCTCGCCGTCGAGCTTGTCTAGGTCTTCTTCGAGGCGAGTCAGCTGGTGGATGAGGACGTCGATCCTATCGGTTTTCTCAGACATTCGGATCACCCCCGCACCCCACCGGAGGACCCGACCAGGCCCCTTCGTCACACCCGCTGGGCTGGCCTTCCAGCTTGGGCACCTGGCGCCCTGCCTCGAAAAGCGACGAGGGCTCACAGGGCCGTGCCCGATGCCGAGCCCCCAAAAGCGTCACTCAGCGAGACTAGAACGCCTCACCGTCGCATCGCAACGGAAATGGGCGCATCGGGAGGCGCGTTACTCTTTCGACGCCCCTTCGGTGATTCCTCCCGAGCCGACGAAACTTAGGTCACCGTGCCTTCATGCCGCAATGTGGGCACGTCTCAGCGTCGAGGGGCATTGTGTCATGGCACCTCAGACACTCTTTCTTCACAGGTTTCCCGCAATGAGGGCAGAAAGCCAGGTTGTGAATGTACCTACGCTTGCAATGCGGGCACACCAGGAGGGTCCCGCGCGGTCTCAAGAGCAGATACGCGCAAAATACGATCAAAACGCCGACATACCCCACCATCAGCGCGCTTACCAAGATCCCTGCGGCCCAAAGCAACGGATTGGCATCTCGTCCGCGCGCGTCCCGGAAGGTCCACCACGCCATCACTCCACCCACTGCAAGGGTGGCGAGGATGACCGTCCAGTTCACACCAGGTTTCATGTGTCCTCGCGCCGACCCGCCGCGACCCCTTCAGCGCTGCGAGGGCCGGCCTCCCCTCCCCCCGGTATGTAGGTAAACCGCCACAAGCTCGCGCTACTTCGCAGCGCCGAGGTCCGGTCTCAGGCTATCGGCGTTGCGCTCCAGGGACGGCACGCTCGCGGCGCGCCTCGTTCGAATTCGGCGCGCGAGACAGCCACATTCCGGGCGCCCCGTCGCGCAAGCACCGGCAGCCGTCGCGCCGTGAAATAAGGAGACGAAAGCTTATGGCGCCAAACTTAGATGCGCGGATCCCTTGAAAAAAACGACAGAGTCTCAGCCTGTGGGTCGCGGGTCATAAGGTCGGTCACCGCCTGCATGGGATCCAATTCCGAGAACAAGATCTCGTGCAGTTTCTCCGCCACAGGCATGTCCACTCCCATGCGGCGGGCGAGCATCACCGCGGCCCTCGTCGTTGGAACGCCTTCCACCACCATCTTCGTGGAGGCGAGCACCTCGTCGGCCTTGCGTCCTCGACCGATCTCGATCCCGGCTCGCCGGTTGCGCGAGTGCATGCTCATGCACGTAACCACGAGATCGCCCATTCCGGAGAGCCCGGCAAACGTGAGCGGGTTCGCCCCCAGCACTATGCCCAGCCGCGCGATCTCCGCGAGGCCTCGTGTCATCAAGGCGGCCCTCGTGTTGTCTCCGAACCCGAGCCCTTCCGCGATCCCAGTCGCGAGCGCAACCACGTTTTTCAGCGCGCCCCCCAGTTCCACGCCGATGACATCGTGGCTCGTATACACCCGCATGGTCGGGCACATGAGAGCCTCCTGCGCCAGCTTCGCCACCCTGCCGTCAAATGATGCGGCGACGATGGCGGTCGGCACCTCCCGCGCCACCTCCTCAGCGTGGCTCGGGCCGGAGATCACCCCGATGTTGTCGTGGAGTTCCGGCGGAAGCTCCTCAGCTATCACCTGGGACAGCCGCAGCAACGAGCCCTCTTCTATCCCCTTCCCCGCGTGTATCACGGCGTGCTCCCGCCCGAGATAGGGCCTGGCAGCCCGTATGACCCCTCGCATATACTGGGAAGGCACGGGCACGAAAAGCAGCGTGTTGCGGCCGACCACTTCACCCAGGTCGGTCGTGGCGCGGACGCCCCGGGGAATCTTGACCCCGGGCAAGAACGTCTCGTTCGTACGAGAATTCGAGATCTCCTGCGCCACTTCCTCTTCATGTGCCCAAAGGTCGACTTCGAATCCGTTGCGCGCGAGGAGCATCGAGAGGGCTGTGCCCCAGCCCCCCGCGCCGATCACGCCTGCGTGCCTCGCCAAAGTCACGCTCACCTTCCTCCATTACAGCCGCTTCCCGCGGCCTCCCGCACCCGCACGCTATGGGCTGACACGAGCGCGCTCAATCCGCAGGCTCTCCAAGCTTCCGCTCTTCGCCCGCAATGAGCCGCTTGATGTTGGAGCTGTGCTTTATCAGTGCGATCCCACCCACGGCAGCCACGAGCAGAACGTATTCTCCAGGCATCCCCAGGATGTACGCTGCAAGCGGCGCGAGAGCCGAGATCACCACGGACCCAAGCGAGACGTAACGCGTGAGCGCGACCAAGATCCCCCAGATGGGTGCGAGAACGAGCGCGACCACGGGCATACTGGCGATGACTATGCCGCTGCCGACCCCCATGCCCTTGCCTCCACCGAAGCGAAGAAAGACTGACCATGCACCGCCCACAGCCGCCGCGATGCCGCATGCCGCCGCGCCTACCGTTCCCGCAGCCCCCTGGCCCAGGTACACGCTGAGCGCCCCTTTCCCCACATCCCCAGCAAGCACGATGAGCGCCGGCCCCGGCCCGAGGACCCGCAGCACGTTCGTAGCGCCAATGTTCCCGCTACCACGCTGTCTCACGTCCACGCCCTTCCAGTACCTCCCGACGAGGTACCCGAAGGGAATAGCCCCAAGGAAGTAACTTAGGACAACCAACAGAACAAGCTTCTCCCAAGCCACGGCTTCTCCCCCGATCTCTTGCCTCCCGCTATCCTCTCCGGCGGAACTTAAGCCTCAGCGGGGTCCCTTCGAAATCGAACGCCTCTCGCAGCCTGTTCTCAAGGTAACGCTTGTACGAGAAATGAACCAGGCCTGGATCGTTCACGAAGAAGGAAAACGCAGGAGGCCGTACCCCAATCTGCGTGCAGTAGAAGATCTTGAGTTGACGCCCCCCGTCGTGCGGCGGCTCGACCCTCATCTGGGCTTCCTCGATCACCTCATTCAGCACCGACGTCGCCACGCGGCGCGCGTGGTTATCCGCGACCCTCGTGACGGTTTCCATGAGCTTCGGGAGCCCGGCGCCATTCAAAGCGGACACGAATACCCGCGGCGCGTACGAAAGGAACACCAGATCGGCTTGGATAGCGTTCTCCAGCCGTGTCCGGGTCTCCTCCTTCTCATCGACCAGGTCCCACTTATTCAGCACAAGTACGCAGGCGCGCCCGGCCTCGTCGGCGTACCCCGCTATCCTCACATCCTGCGCAGCGATGCCTTCAACCGAATCCAGCACGACGAGCGCCACATCGCACCTCTCCACAGCCTTCGCCGCCCGCAGCGCACCGTAGTACTCCACTGCGCTTCTGACCTTTGCCCTCCTACGCATGCCGGCTGTATCAATGATGACGAACCTTCGGCCCCGCCACGTGAAAGGCGTGTCGATCGCATCTCTTGTCGTTCCGGGCTCCGGACTCACAATGGATCTTTCCTGTCCGAGGACGGCGTTGACAAGAGAGGATTTCCCAACGTTTGGCCGCCCCACCACCGCAATCTTCACAGCCTCGCCTGCCTCCAGTTCATCGTCCGCAGTCGAAGGCGAACGCTCCGGCAGGCGCGCGACGATGGCGTCGAGGAGATCGCCTATCCCGGTGCCATGCACCGAAGACACAGGGAGCGGGTCCCCAAGCCCCAAGGCGTAGAACTCCACGTAGTCGCTGCGCCTCGCGCCCTCGGCCTTGCTGGCCACAAGCATCACCGGACGGCCGGACCGCCTCAGCATGTCGGCTACGTCGCGATCCTGCGGCAGGAGGCCGGACTTTGTGTCCACGACGAACACGACGAGGTCGGCCTCTTCCACCGCCAGCTTCGCCTGGGCGGTGGTCATCTCCTGGATGGGGTCGGCCCGCGGCGCGATCTCGATGCCCCCGGTGTCCACAAGGACAAACTTGCGGCCGCCCCACTCCACGTCCGCGTAGATGCGATCCCTCGTCACTCCGGGGGTCTCCTCCACGATGGCGTGCTGTGTCCCGACCATCCTGTTGAAGAGCGCGGATTTGCCCACATTCGGCCTGCCCACGATGGCGACTACCGGAGCTGCCACGCGCAGCCACCTCTCTTCAGCGCACGTGCCGCGAAGGAAGCCGGGGTCGGGTCGACCACGTCCACCGGGACTCCGCAAACGCGCTCGAGCTCGCTTACGGTCATGTCATCGAGGAACCTGGGCGCGTCAGCCTTCAGAGAGACGCTGGGTATGACAATGACGTCGCACCCTCCCCGGCCGGTCGCGGCGGCGAACGTCCTCGCAATATCTTGCCCGGTAAGGAGGCCCGCAACGCTTATGCGCGGCCCGAAGAATCTGTTCTTCACCAGCAGCGCGCGACACGAAAGACCCCTCACGCTCTCGAGAAACCTGCACGCTTCGTCTATCACCGGGTACGCAGCTTCCCCCGTGATGGCGACGAGCCTCACGGGGATCTTGGTGCAGCGCGGCAGGTTTGCCGCTCGTCGCATCTCGTCGAGCTCGTCGACGAAATCCCGCAGGAGTCCGACCCCGTTTTCGATCTGTGGAAACCCTTCGTATGCCTCGCGGCTCGGGACCGTCTTTCCCGCCAGCACGTAGAACTCGTCCGAGGCGAAAACAAACCTGGATGAGAACCGCTCGAGGAAGTCCTCCTGCCACTTCTCAACAGAGGCCACCACCCGCGCCGCTGCCTCTTGGCTGACAGGGGCGAGTGGGAAAAGCCCCCGCCTGTGCCTGGTAAGGCCGACCGGGACCACCGCGCAGGATTTGACCCCTGGGTAGAGCGACGAAATGTCACGGACGGTTCTCTCAAGTTCATCGCCGTCATTAATCCCCGGGCAGAGCACGACCTGGGTATGAACGACGATACCCGCAGCCACGAGCCTTGCGAGACCGTCCATCACATCACATGGACCCCTCCTGCCGAGGAGCCGCCCGCGAGTGACAGGGTCTGTCGAGTGCACCGACACGTACAGCGGAGAGAGCCTCATCGTCGCCACACGGTCGTAGTCATCCTCCGTGAGATTCGTGAGAGTGATGTAGCTCCCGGTCAGAAAGGAGAGCCTGAAATCGTCGTCTTTAACCCGGAGTGTCCTGCGGACTCTGCGTGGAAGCTGGTCCACAAAGCAGAACACACACCGGTTGCGACATCTCCTCACCCCGTCGAAGATCGCCTCGCCGAACTCCAGGCCACATGGCTCGTCATAGTCTTTGGTGACTTCCACCACGAGCGTGTCCCCGTCGGGTTTCTCGACCACGAGGGAAAGCTCCTCCTCGGCGCACAGGAATCGATACTCGAGAATGTCCCGCACCGGTCTGCCATTGATGGCTACTAGCCTGTCCCCCGGCGCGATGCCGGCCTCCTCGGCTATGCTCCCTGCATCCACCCGACGCACGATAGCGCCGCGGATCGAACGCCCTGAAGTGCTGCTCGTGTGCCCTTCACCTGCCCTCCCGTCCGATCTGAGATGCCCTTCTCTTCATAAGAAGTCAGGCGCTCGGCGTGTCCCGCAAGAACGAGCTACAAGAAGAGGAGGGACGTATGCCCTCCTCGCACAGCGCGTTCAACGAGTCACAGCGAGCGCAAGACAGCCTCGCTCCTGCGAATCAGTAGATGATGTCGTAGAGAGCATCCTGTAGAGCTTTGTCGTTGATCTTGATCTGCGCCGCGTCTCTGAGCTCGCTCATTACAGTGGACGTGGGCTTGGCCTTGTCACGCTTGAGCTGCTTTACGATCTTGTCGCGCACCTCTTCAAGAGGGGGAATACGCTCGGGCTTTCGGTCCTCGACCCTTATGATGTGATACCCGAACGAAGACTTCACCGGGCCACTGGTCTCGCCGACCTTCAGAGCAAAGGCAGCCTTCTCGAAAGCAGGATCCATAGCCCCCTTCTGGAAGTAGCCGAGATCTCCGCCTTTGTCTTTCGTCGCCGTATCCTCGGACTTCGTCTTGGCGAGTTCGGCGAAATCCGCGCCGTTGGCGAGCTCCTTCTGTATCTCCTTCGCCGTGTTCTCGTCCTTGACCAAAATGTGGCGCGCCCTTATTTGCTCGGACTCCTTGAAGTCGTCCTTGTGCTCGTCATAGTACTTCTTGATCTCGTCGTCGGTCACAGTCACGTCTTTCGAGGCGATCGCCTCGAGCAACAGGCTCGTCCGGATTTGGCTCCGGAGATCGTCAAGCGTCATTCCATACTGTGAAAGAGCCTGCTCCAGGTTCGCGTCGGAGCCGAACTGCGTCTTGAGATTGTCGATCTCGGCGGCCACGTCTTCGTCGGTCACCTGGATGCCGTACTTGGCGGCTCCCTGCTTGATCAGCTCCTCACGAATCATGTTGGCCAAGAGCTGCCTGCCGGATTGCTTTTCGAGTGCGGAATAGAATTGCTTCCATGTGATCGAAGTGGAGTTGACCTTGGCGACAGCCCTTAAATCAGAGTACGTCCACGCGGCACCGATACCTATGAGGGCAAGGATCACTACGGCTATGACTATGGTTAGCGACCTTTTGCTCTTCACGCCGGGTTCCTCTCCTTTCGAATCGCGCCCGCAGCGGGCATCAGAAGGACGAAACCAGTGTACCACACCCCATTTGGGGTGTCAACTCCGACAGGCTCCCGCCGGAGCGCCGCCGCTCTCGAGACGCTGCTTGACCCCTTTCACTAGGTTCACGAACCTGGGGTACGAACGCCTCATCCCCCACACCGTGAGCGGGCGCCCGAGGCCGATGAGCCCCACAGCCCTTGAGAGGAACCCCCCGATCTTCGTAACAAGCCCGACCTCCGGCAAGGTGTCGACCAGCATGTAGTCGTTGGACGAGAGCCCGCAGATCCGAAAGATGCTCTCGACCGCGCGCTTGACCACCCCCTTCGCGGCGCCCATCCCGATGATGTAGACCTCTCTTCCCGCTTCGTCGGTACCCATGAAGAAGCAAGTTCCGATCTGAGCGGGGCTCGTCTTGTCATAGTGAGGAAGCCTTAGGATCTCTTGCGGCTCGGGTATTCTATCAGAAGGCAGCCATCCCAGGTGAATGGCTGCCGCTACAACCGACGAATGTGAACCTCCGTAGCAGTGGTAAATCACCTTCATTCGGGGGCATCCTCCGTCCATACCACAAGCCCGGCTACGCCGCCCCGCCACGGCCCATGCTCCTAATGCTTGACCACGATGAGTGTCCCACCGCCCAGATCGTGCACCACGCCGTCGAGGATCTTGGCAAGGTACACCGCCATCCTGTGCAGGTCATCCTCGTTGTCCGCAAAGAATATGGGAGCTCCGCCCCCTACCCTGTCACGCTTTGTCGTGACGATCGCGGCGATCGTTTGTTCCAATGTTACGTCCACGGGTCCTTCCCCACCCCCGCATCCCGTGTCCCCTCACACCCCACGATACTCGCGCTCACTCTCGTGACGCCGTCGGGCGCGCGTGATGTCCCGACCCGCATGGCCGGCCCGGGACGGGCGAGCCTCGTTTGTTGCTCGCGCCGGACGCAGGGACAGGGACGCCTGCGCACCGCTAACGCCATCCCGCCCGCCTCACCCGTCAGCCGTGGCCCGAGGTTGCAGCAACCTAGCATATGCATGCCTCCGCCACCAGCCGGGGTTTCGCCCTGCCTTGGCCAAGCCCCGGTTAGTCCGCGGCCATGCGGCCCGCGCGGGTCGCGAGGGGTTTTCGCACCGACGTCTCGATGACGGGCACTCTCCTCACCACCTCCAGAAGCGCCTCTACATCCCTCTCAATGGGCACGATAACCATGCCTGCCCTCCCGGTCTTCACGTCTAGGCGCATGAGCGGGGTGAAGTCTCGTTCGCTCACGTCAAGCCTGGCGCCCATTATGCTCGCCACATCGTGCACGATAGCCTGCCTCTGGCCGACGTTCGCCAGCGTTGCCCTGGCATTGTCGTCTTTCGGTTCCACCACCACCCCGATTCCCTCGGTCTCGATGACCGAACGCGACTCCGCCAGGCCGATGTTCGCGAGCACTATTCCATCCACCGAGAGCAGCGGCCCGTCAAACTGGATGCGGCCCTCCCTCACGATGGCAATGTCGCCGACGACCCGCCGTCCGAAGACGCCAGAGATGACAGCAGCCGTGAGAAGCCCGCATGCGACGCCCACAGTGACGGCCGTCGCCTGCGAGACGGGGACCACGTACGATACCAGGCTGGCCACGAGAGCCGCGGCCATGGCAAGGTAGTTCCTGGCCTCGAACACGCGCGCTATACCTTCGATGTACGCCGATCCCCTCGGCACGAGCTCCGTATCCTCGAGTTTCTCGAGGCTTCGCCTCTCCATGTCCCGCACTTCACGGAATTGCTGACCCGCCAGGGCGAGGATGCTCGCTGCCATGAAGTTGCGCGTCACGATCGCGGGAACCGCGAGAGCTCCCAGGCTCGCCGCTATCACTCCCAGACCCAGATGAACAACGTATGCGTGGGGGTAACTCGGGTACTGCCTGTAGTCAGAGCGGAGCATAATGAGGCGGCTGAACGTGCCGACCGCCACTGCGGCGGCGATGCGCAGGAAATGCCCCTCAGCCACGAACGATCACTGCTTCCTCCTGCGCCGCAGGCCCAGGAGATTCAGAAGCCCGCGAGCTCCGATCCCGGCGAGCCTCGACCGGATCTTGCGCCAGTTATCCGAGTTCCCGATGAGGTACGCTCCCCCTGCGACCGCCACGATACCCACCAGCCACGCCACAGCACGCCCGACCCCGCCCCTAGCCACGCCCACCCCGGGAGCCGCAGCGCTGAGCACCGGAGCTACTGAGGACGCGAAGAGATCCACAGCCCGCTCGGCCTCGTCGAGGCGGTTGGTGTGCGCGCCGACCTCCAGGAGCACGGACCGCCCGAGCATGTCCTGATTGTAGTCACCCTGCGCCCACAGGATCCCCTTGATTAGGCCCGGTGCCTGGCGGTCAGTAGCAGCCTTCAGTTGCTTCGCGAATTGAATGTTCTGTCCCCTCGTCTGGTTCTGCTGTCCCACTACCACTGTGATCTTGGTTACGTCCTCGCCGGCCACCGTCGCCCTGTACGCCTGTGGCGGCACGGCGTCCCTGTGAATGTCGAAGGCCGCTATCGGGTTCTGCCGTATGAGCTGAGCCATGGTCCGCCGCGACCTCGCGTACGCGGCCCCGTCGTGCGGGTTGTGGTTGGCCGTGGACCTCACTACGCGAAAGCCCTGTTTCTTGAGGGCGCTCTCAAACGCGGCCGCCACGCTGTACACGTCCCCCCAGTCCTTGGTGGGTGTGCCGCTGGTAGGCTCGTATGACTCGTCGCTGTGCGTGTTATAGAGCACGACCGTCCTGCCCCTGCCCGTCGCGCCCTGTCCCAGGAACACGCCGCGCAGCGCGGACACTGCCGCTGAGAACACTCTGTCCAGAGTACCTCCCAACGACCGTCCCGCTGCGTCCCGAGGCTCCTCCTCAGGTCCCATAACGCCTATGAACACCGCATGGGCTCCATCGCCTTCCACGTAGCTGACCTCGTAAGCGCGATTATCCTCGGCGATGAAGATGTCGCCAGGGGACACCATGATCGCGGTCATGAAGATCTCGCGCTTGTCCTCGTCGAAGACTGTGTAGTATCCTTCGCCCCGCTCCTCTTGGGCGGACACGGGACGCGAAGCGCCCCCAACCGCGACCGCCAGCGCCACCGCCAGCGCCACCACGACCCTCGCCAGGCCTCGCGTGGGAACCCGTCGCACAACGTGCGCCGGAGCGCTCGACGCCTCCCGAGCCGTCGGCTCCGGCGCGACGCGAACCCGCCGGCGGCGACGCCCGGCGTCAGATCGGCTCGCATCAGGCCCCGTCATTGCCATCCCTCCTTGCGCCCTCACCTTGCGCGGGCCTGCCTTCGCCCTCTGGGCCGCTCGCGCCGGAGCCCTTGTCCCTGACAGGCGAGTCCACTCTCACGTCACGCTGGATATTCGGGACTGGGCCACCCTGTGCGCGTTCCATGACCTCGCCAAATACCTCCGCGAGGCCCACCGCGATGACCGCCGCTATCACCACTGCGTCAAAGATCCCGGCTCCTCCCACGTGGACCGTGGCCGGTATGTGCCTGACCGTCACCTCCACGAGATGCGCCACATCAAGAAGGACTACGCCCAAGACCGCCCCAGCGAACGCCGCACGCCTGGACCTTCCGGCAAGATAGGCGATAACCCCAGCCACGAGCCCGAAAGCGTACAAGGGATCGAGGATGACACGGCCTTCTTCAAAGGTAAACAACTTGGTGAGCGCGAAGAGCGCGATCCCGGTTATGATGGCCCCGAGAACCCCTCGCCCCCTCTCCAGGGGCGTGTCTGCGCGAGCGAGGACGTATATCCCGAGAACGACAGGCACAACGGCCCCTCCGAGGTTGATGCTCACCGACTGGACCCCGCGATACACGGGGATGTCGACGAAGCTTCCCACGAGCATCAGGCCGAGCGCCACAAGCGCCTGTCTGTCGGTGAGATGCATCCTGTCCAGCACTCGGTGCGTCAGCCCGAGGAAAACCAGGATGCTCACGCCGAGCAAGAGAACAAGCCCAACGGTCATGCTCCCTCTTTGCCTCCCTTCCCAGTGCGGAAAGCTCAGCCGTGCGCGTATAGCACGATGCTGCCACACTCTGGAAGGTAGGGTACCCTGAAACGACAGGGCTTATGCGCACGTGAAAAGGCCGGCAGCCCTGGCCTCAAGCCAGCCGCCGGCCTCACAGGCTCTCGTGAGGAGCCCTAAGTGGGGGTGCAAAAGTGCTGCCGACTTTTGGGGGGTTGCCGGTGCTTGCACGACGGGGCGTGGAGAATTCGGCTGTCTTAAGTGCTGAATTCGAACGAGGCGCGCCGCAAGCGCGCCGTCCCCGAGTGCAACACCGGCAACCCGGCAACTACTGGAAGTGGGGCAAGGATTAACGCATCCTCACTCGGCGAATCTTTCGCACCGGGTCGAGCCGGGCTATTCCTCCCTTGAGTTCTTCAGCAGATCCCCGAAGACGTCCCCAAGGGTGGGCCCAGCCTCGTCCTCTTTGTCGGCGTATTTCTTGAACGCCTGCTTGTCCCCTTCAGCCTGAGCCTCTTTCAAGCTCAACCCTATGCGATGGTCCCGTGGCCGCACGCTTATGACCTTCACCGACACCTCGTCTCCAGGCTTGACGACCTCATCAGGTCGAGACACGCGCCTGTCCGCGAGCTGCGATATATGGATGAGCCCTTCTATCCCTGGCTCGAGCCCCACAAACGCGCCGAAGTCTGCAAGCTTCGTGACCTTGCCCGTGACTATGCTTCCAACCGGGTAGCGGGACGTCACGTCCTCCCAGGGGTCGGGTAGGGTCTGCTTGAGCCCGAGGGAGATCCTCTCCCGCTCCCGGTCCACCGAGAGCACCTTCACTTTGATGTGGTCGCCCTCTTTCACGACGTCGTGGGGATCGGTGGTCCGCGTCCACGCCATGTCGGAGACGTGCAACAGCCCCTCCACGCCTTCCCCGATGTCCACGAAGGCGCCGAAGTTTACGACCCGCTTCACGACGCCGTCAACTACCTCGCCCTCCTGGAGTGATTCGAGCACCCTCGCCTTTGCCTCGGCCGCCTCTTGTTCCTGAACTAGGCGCGCCGAGAGGACGACGTTCCTCTTGGTCCGGTCTGCTTCAAGGACCTTCATGCGGAGGGTTTGCCCTACAAGAGGTGACAGGTCAGCCATGGGACGACGGCTCGCGTGAGAAGCAGGCACAAATCCTCGCAGACCCACGTCCACGACCACTCCGCCCTTGACGACATCGGTGACCTCGCCCTCGATGGTCTCACCGGTTTCGAGCGCCCTTTGAACCCTTTCCCAGGCGCGCTCCGTGTCGGCCTTTCTCTTGGAAAGCCGCGGCCTGCCCTCTTTGTCCTCGAGCCTTTCCACGAGGACCTCGATCTCCTGTCCCTCCCGCACGACGTCGAGGCACGATTGCACCGGCCTTCTGGAGATCTCGGACCTCGGCACGACGCCCTCGGACTTGAGGCCGATATTCACAAGGACCTCGTCCGGGTGCACGGCGACAACCGTTCCCTTGACGATGTCTCCCTCGGATATCTCCTCACCAGCGGGCAGCTCTTCAGATTCCGCCTGGGCCGCCCCACCGGTCCCCTCGGACCTTGCCTCGGCAGGCGCTCCGGCTTCGGCCTCACCCTCTGCCCCGGCTGGAGCACCGGCATCGGGCTCCGGCCCGCGGCCTGGCTCATCTCCGCTCGCCCCCGCCGAATCCTGGGGCTCGTTTGGTTTCTCAGTGGCCCCGGCTTCCTCCAGGTGGGCCTCCACCCCCACGCAGGGAGCTGCCGCAGCGTCGCCGCCGCCAGCAACCGAGCCTTCCTCGTCCCCTTGTGCGACCGTTGGTTCCTGCTTTTCGTCCATCCTGTCTTCGCCCAGCACGCTCATCCTCTCCATGACCTCCTCGATAACCCAATTCGGCGTCGATGCCCCCGCCGCAATCCCCACCGACTTCACGCCGGAAAGATCCAGAGAGTCGAGATCGGATGCGGTTTCGACCCTGTACACTCTCGCTCCCTCGGCCTCACAGATCTCGGCGAGTCTCCGCGTGTTTGCGCTGGCCCGCCCGCCCACCACGATCATGGCATCCACTGACCGTGCAAGCTCGCGCGCTGCCTGTTGCCTCTCCTCCGTTGCATTGCAGATTGTATTGTAGGCCACAAGTTCCTTCGCCCGCAGAGCTAGGGCGGCAAGCACCTGGCAAAACGCTTCAACAGTCTGGGTGGTCTGGCAAACGACACCGACCCTGGGCCTCACGAGGCCGGAAAGGACATCCTCGGCCGACCTCACGACGCGGGCCTCGCCATCGGCACATCCGACGAGCCCGACAACCTCGGAATGTCCCGGGTCTCCAACGATGAATACCTGATAACCCTCACGTTTAAGATCCGCAACCAGCCTCTGAGTCCTGCTGACGTTGGGGCACGTCGCGTGAACCACGTCGAGCCCCCGCTTTTCGGCCTCTTTCAACAGATCCGGCGGCAGCCCGTGAGAGGGCACGATGAGCGTGCCGTGTCCTATCTCCCCGAGCCCCGCGACAGGAGTAACGCCCTTTTCCTTCAACCTTTCGACGACTTGCGGGTTGTGGACGAGAGGCCCGAGTGTGAAGGCCGGCCCCCGCGAGCCCGCCTCCTCGGCGATCTCTATGGCGCGGCGGACCCCGTAACAGAAGCCAGTCCGCTCGCTCAGGATGACGTCAAACCCTCTTTTTCCTTGCACTTATTATCTCCCGATGCCCAACGAAGATTATCTCGTTGCCCGAGCGCCGCCTGCGATGAGCTCCGCTATGTGCTGCATCATGACGCTCTTCAGGTCGACCGCGCCTCGTTCCCCCTCCCGCGCCTGGCCTTGTGACGGGGAGGAAGGGTATATCGGCCTCCCTATCCTGACGGAGATCCTCCCTGGCTTCGGGACCACCGCGCCTTTGCGGAGGATCCTGTCGGTACCCACTATCCCCACAGGCACGATCGGTGCGCCCGTCTTCTCGGCGAGAACCACCGCGCCCGAATACGGTGCCTGCAGCTGACCCGTCAGGCTTCGCGTGCCCTCCGGAAAGACCCCTAGAACCTGACCCCTGGATAGCACCTCTAGCGCCTTGTGGAACGCTTCCCTGTCAGCCTGCCCCCGTCTCACCGGAAACGCACCTAAGCTCTCAAGGACCCGGGCGAACAGCCGGTTCGAGAAGAGCTCATGTTTCGCCATGAATCTCACGGGCCTTGACACGGCACACCCGAGCACTATTGGGTCGAGCATGCTCAAGTGGTTTGCCACCAGTATCACAGGGCCCTCTGACGGGATGTTGCCCTCGCCCTCTATCTGCGTCTTAAAAGCGATCTTAAGCACCACCCTCAAGATCGCTCGCGCTATCACGTATAACAAGCTCGCTCCCCCTTGACGCGCGACGACACAGGAGAAAGCGATCGGTCGCCCGTCGCCCACGCCACAAGTCGAGCCACCTCGGCTATGGTCTCCTCTGGAGCCTTGCCAGTCGTGTCGATGACGACCGCGTCCGGAGCAGGCCGTAGCGGCGCGACCTCCCTTTCACTGTCGATCCGGTCGCGGTGGGCCACCCCGTCGGCCACCGCGCCGTCACATACCTCGTGTCCTCGCTCCCTCGCCTGGGCGAGACGCCTTCGTACCCTTTCCTCGTGCGTAGCAACAAGGAATATCTTCAGATCGGCATCGGGCGCAACTACCGTCCCGATGTCGCGTCCATCCATCACAACCCCGCCCTCCCTCAGGAGCGAACGTTGCTGCTCGAGAAGGGCGAGCCTGACCCCGGGCACCTTGGCCACCTCTGACACACAGGCCTCGACCTCGGGTGACACAAGGCTGTCCGTGACATCTTCGCCGTCAAGGAGGGTGCGCAGATCGCCACGCTCGTTCTGGGATACGCTGATTCCCGTAGACTCTGCAAGCGCCGTTAATGATTCCGCAGACGTCAAGTCCACACCAAGGCGCAAGGCCTTGAGTGCGACCGCCCTGTAAAAATGGCCCGTACTAACGTAACGGAGCCCGAACATTGCGGCGATCGCTTTCGCAACGGTGCTCTTTCCGGCGCCTGCCGGGCCGTCAATGGCAATCACGGGACCCTTAGTTCTAGCTTTTGCCTTATTCGACATAGACGCCACGATTCCTCTTCTTCCACACGGAATTGCCGGCTAAATCATTGAAGAGTCTCAACTATCCCGAGCGCTGTCCCTTCAAGACGGTCCACCCTGCTCAACCGCTGCCTTCCGTGCTCGTGCAGAAGAGCAGCTTGGCCCAGGACAGCCGCAGCAAGGAACACCACGAATCCAAGCCAGAAACCCCTCTCCAAGCGAACGAGAAAGCGGCTCTCATCGGAGGCGCCGCGCCTAACGCACATTCCCTTCCGCCCCCTCTCCGGCAGCCGCTGAACGACCGGCCACGTAACCCGTGGAGAACGCGGCTTGAAGATTGAACCCGCCAGTAGCGCCGTCCACATCGATGACCTCCCCGGCGAAGTATACCCCCGGCACGAGCCTGGACGCCATGGTGGACGGGTCGATCTCGTTTACAGCCACCCCACCCGCGGTGACCATTCCTTCTTCAACCGGTCTCGTCGCCCTGACGGTCAGAGAGAGACCCTTAATGGTCGCCCCCAACGCGCGCCTCTCCTCGCGCGTCACCTGAGAAGCTAGCCTCGTCTCAGGTATGCCCGCCTCGCGAACGAGGACGGATATGAGCCTCGCCGGCAGCACCTCGAGGAGCGCGTTGGGCAGCCGCCGCTGAGGGTGCCGACCGAACGCCTCCTGAAGCTCCCGGTCGACCTCTTCGTGGGAAAGCTCCGGCTTGAGATCGATCACCAGCCTCACGGGACCGTCCCCGTGACCAAGAGCAATGGCGATATCGCGTGAGAGGTCGAGGATCACTGGCCCCGATACGCCGAAATGAGTGAAGAGCACCTCTCCGAACCCCGTCCGAGTTTTCCGGCCTTCTACAAAGGACGCCACAGCCGCGCCGTGGAGGGTGAGCCCCGCGAGGTTTGTGACCCACGGCTCCTGGGTTTCGAGCGGCACAAGGGACGGTCTCGGCTCCACTATCGTGTGGCCCAGCTCCGCCGCCATCCGTAAGCCGTCACCCGTGGACCCCGTCATCGGGTACGTTATGCCCCCGGTCGCGATAATCGCCGCGTCGCACGACACGAGCCCAGGGCTCATCGGCACTCTGCCGGCAATCACGCCGCGCACCCTGCCGTCTCTCACGAGGATCCGCTCGGCCCTCCAAAGGCACCTCATCTCAACGCCCTTCTTGCGAGCGCAGTTTACGAGTGCCCCAAGGACGTCCCTGCCGACCCCGGAGAATGGGAAGACCCGCCCATCGTCCTCGACCCTGCTCCCCACGCCCAGTTCCGCCAGAAACCGTCTCAACCTCATGGAGTCAAAGGCTGCAAACGCGGAGTACAAGAACCTGCCGTTCCCCGGCATGCCAGCGACGAGCCCCTCCACATCAGTATCATGCGTGAAATTGCAACGGCCTCCTCCGGTCAAGAGCAGCTTTCGCCCGAGCTCGGGGTTGCGCTCGAGCAGGATGACCCGGGCCCCGCAGGTGGCCGCCATGATAGCGGCCATGAGGCCCGCGGGCCCGCCCCCTATCACGATCACGCGTCGTCCCCGGCCAGATCGATCGCTCAACCCTCAGAAGACCTCGCATTTCGTACCGAATACGCAGCCCCACACGTGCCCTCATGGGGCACACGCCACACTATTCTGTACACGCCCTCAGTATCCTGCATGCCGCGGACGGCGTCCTTACGCATCCGCCGGTCCCGTCGCCTGCGGCCCCCCGCCCTCGCCGCCGCTCGGCTCCGGCTTCGTCCCCGGGCGACCTGCGCTCGTAGTCGCGACCCCTCGCACCCACCGGACTTCCTCGGGCGTCAGATGCCTCCATGCTCCCCGCCGTAGATTACCCAGAGAGAGCATGCCGAGGCGTGTCCTTATCAGGTGCACCACCGGATGGCCCACGGCAGCCAGCATGTTCCGTACCTCGCGCTTCTTGCCCTCGTGGATCTCCACCTCCAGCACGGCTGACCCGGACTTGTGCCGGAGAACCCTCACGCGCGCCGGTGCCGTGACAACGTCGCCCAGCCTCACGCCGCGTCTGAGCGCGGCAAGCGCGGCCTCATCGGGCACTCCTTGCACTGTCGCGACGTACGTCTTCGGTACCTCGAACCTGGGATGTGTCAGCGCGAAAGCGGCCTCGCCGTCGTTTGTGAGGAGAAGGAGGCCTTCGGTATCGAGATCAAGCCTCCCCACGGGGAAAAGCCTGTGGCCGTGGTGTGGGACAAGATCTAGCACGGTCGGGCGCCCCTGGGGGTCCCGAGCCGTGCAAAGATAACCTGCGGGTTTGTTCAGGAGCAAGTACACCTTCGTCTCATCCGTGACGATGCGTTTTCCGTCGACTCTGATCTCCGCGCGCGTCGGATCCACCCTTGCGCCCGGCTCTCGGACGACCACCCCGTCGACCTCGACCCTGCCCTGTCTGATGATGTCTGCGCTATGCCTTCTGGAAGCAACCCCCGCTTCCGCGAGGATCTTCTGAAGCCTCTCCATGGCAGGACCACCGGCCGAGGCTATCTCATCCGTTTCAGCCTCTCCAGGCTTTCGACCGAACCGAGGATCACGAGGACGTCACCCTCACGAACTACATCGTCAGCGCCTGGTGAGACTTTCACCGCGTCGTCCCTGCGGATAGCGACGACATTGGCTCCGTACCGGGCGCGTAAGTTCAGTTCGCGCAACGTCTTGCCGCTGAACTCCTCAGTCGCTACGATCTCCGCCACTCCGTAGTCAGGGGACAACTCGATGTACTCAAGGATGTTGGAGCACCCGAGGCTGTTGGCCAACCTGATGCCCATGTCTCGCTCAGGGTACACGACCCTGTCCACGCCCAGCTTCTCAAGGAGTTTGCCGTGAAGCTCATCCGTGGCCTTGGCGACCACGTATCCAACTCCGAGTTCTTTCAGGATCATGCACGCCAAAATGCTCGACCTGATGTCTTGACCGACAGTGACGACCGCCACGTCGACGTTGCGGATCCCGAGCGCCCGGAGCGCCTCCTCGTCGGTGGCGTCGGCTTGCACCGCGTGAGTCACGTCCGCGGCAAGATGTTGCACCTTGTCGGGGTCTGTGTCGATGGCGAGGACCTCATGACCCATCTTGCTGAGAGCTCGAGCCACGCTGATACCGAAATTCCCGAGGCCTATCACGGCAAACTGGCGCATATTCACCATCTCCAAGCCTGCTGTACACCAACTATGACGCCGCAGCTCTTCGCGCCCCCTACTCGACGGCGCTAGGGTCGCCGGTGCCGCGCTGCGGGGCGTGGAGAATTTGGCTAGTGCTCGCGCCGAATCCGAACGAGGCGCGTTCCGGGCGCGCCGACCCGCAGGGCAAGGCCGATAGCCCTAGGCATGGCCCCTACGCCGAAGAGCAGAGCAGACTCATGGCGATCTACCTGGTCAGCGGGTGGGCGGACGGGGCACACACAAGAGGGCCCGCCACCCCGTCCCCAAGCTGCATACGGCGTCTTGCGTCAGACAGATTTTACAGCACAACTGGGGAGAACGCAAGCCGGGCCTGGAGAGGAACGCGGCTCACTGAGCGGCGCCTTGAACGTTTGGTCTCTCTGTTTGTGCGTCTGGCACGGTGGGATTCTGGCGCTTTCTGCCGGACATCTGTCCGAGAAGGGAAGGCACCACATCTATGAGCCTGTCGATGATGGCCCCTCCGTCAACGGGCAGCGCGCGGATCTGCCCCTGCCCCACTACAAGGAAGGCCACAGGCTGTACAGTTATTCCAGCTCCGGCGCCTCCACCGAAAGGCAAACCCGCGGCGGCGCCGTTTGCCGGGTTCTGCTGGGGCCCTCCGGCCCCCTCGCCTGCGCCTGGCTGGAACTCACTGCCGCCAGCAGCGAACCCGAACGTCACGCGCGACACCGGGAGAATAACGGTCCCGTCGGGGGTTTCCACGGGGTCTCCCAGAATCGTGTTGACGTCCACCATCTCTTTGATGCTGTCCATGGTGGTCTTCATGAGCGCTTCTATCGGGTGGTCGGGCATGACCGCCGTCGCCTCCTGCGTGTAGTCTGGATGCCTCGCAGGATAATATAACCTGGGGTGAGAGCCAGTATGCAGCGTATGGAGGCATCGAAGGCGGCCCGGTCGTATCGCGGAACGACGCTAATAGCTGGCCTGCCGCGCGGGAACCTAAGCGGCACTGGAAAAGCAGCTAGGGCCGTGTTGATCAAGGCGTACGCGAGACCCACGCCGATGGCGCTCGTCGCTGCTTCTCCCGACCCGAGCTCGAGACGTATACGGAGCTCTTGAACGTCAAGGCCCTCCGCCCTTATGGCCCTGTAGAAAAAGCGTGCCACACGTCTCCGCACCTCGTGCCAGCGCCGTGCCCCTCGCGACTCGTCGTTGCCCGGGCTCGCTCGCGCCCGCCTCAACCAGGCAGCCGGTCCGGCCCTCCGCCTCTCTCTTGGAGTGCCTTCCCCCTCGCCCGATTCCCCGATCGAGCGCAACAGCGTCTTGACGCGGGACACCCATTCCGCGAGACGCGACACACCATCTCGGGCCGTCACCGCGTCGCTGTCGCCGTTCTCATGCTCTGGTCGCGAGGACCTGGTGTAAACCGGAATCCACACGAGGCCCCAGAGAAGGCCCACGCGCACGCGGATGACGTTACGCCCGCGCGTCCTCACAAAGTGCGCTGACACTCTGAGCGGCAGCATTACAAGAAGGAGAGAGAGCGCCGCGACGCCCAGGACGCAAGCTACGCCTATGAGGAGCCAACGCAACTAGCCCGCCTCCGTTCTCGCCCCCGAGTAGCCGGCCTCTTGGAGGGGCTCAAGCGCGACGCGCAAGGCCAAGGAGCTGGCACGGCCGCACGCTCGCCATCGGCAGCCCCTCCCCGCATCGTCCGGCGGCGCCGGCGCCATGAGACGACAGTCGCCGCCGACTGCGCGCGACGCACACGCCTTCGCAAAAAGCCAACCGCTTTCGTTAGGTAGTATCTCCAAGTTCATCCACGGGCTGAGCCGCGGGTTGCCGGGGACACACCGTTGCCTGCGCGCGGAGATCGCCGCCGCGACTCAGAGCGAAGGCTGAATCCAGGCAGAGTCGCCGCGTCTCCTTCTATAGGCGGGAGATCATCGAGGGATGCCAAGCCGAACCAGCGGAGGAACTCGGGGGTGGTCCCGTAAAGCACTGGCCGCCCGGGTGCCTTCTTGCGGCCCACCGGCCGCACCAGCCCGCGCTCGATTAAGGTTGTGAGCACGCCGTCCACGCGGACCCCGCGGATCGTCTCCAGCTCGGCTTTGGTGATGGGCTGTTTGTAAGCTATCATGGCCACGGTCTCCAGCGCAGGCCTGGAGAGCGCCTGTCTGGTGCCCACGTTCAACTTGGCTATGTATGCGGCGTGTGCAGGCCTGGTGGCCATCTGGTAGCCGCCGGCAACGAACACTATTTGCATGCCCCGCCTGTTCCGGTCATACTCCTGCCGGAGGTCGTCCACTATGGCGTTCACCGTGCGCGGATCTATGCCGAGGATCGCGCCCATCTCCTGCGAGGTAACCGGACGCGGCGATGCAAAAACCATGGCCTCGATGACGGCCTTGGCCTCTTCATACTCCATGGTCGGCGCCCCCGACCGCAGGCAGTATCAGTATCTCACCAAAGTGCGCGTCCTGGCGGACCACGGCCTTCGCGAGCCTGATGAGCTCCAGAAGCGCGAGAAACACGGCGATTACCTCGGAACGGGTCACAGTCGGGCCGTCGAAGAGCTCGCCGAACACCAGCTTTCCCTTCTGGCGCAATCGGGTGAGGATGACGTCCATCTTCTCCTCGATGGAGAGGTCGTCGGCCGGGACAGCGGTGAACTCGTCCTCCGGGATGCCTTCGAGCACGCGACGAAGGGCCTGAATGAGGTCGGATAGCCCCACACCCTCGGGAGGCAACGCGGCGCCCGTCCCTGGTGGAAGGGTATCTCGCAGGTACACCAGGCGCCACGCCTCATCGCGCCTCGCAAGCTCCTCTACAGCCTCCTTGAAGATGCGGTACTTCATGAGATGGGCTATCAAGGCGCTGTTTCCATCACTCTCGCGGCTGTCATCTGCGGAGTTGCCGTCGTCTTCCGCCGAGCCCCCGCAGTCATCAGATCCACCGGCGGCCCCGTCGGCCTCCTCGGGCTCCGACGGCAGGAGAGCCCTCGACTTCGCTGCCACGAGAGTGCTTGCGGCCACAAGAAACCCACCGACCGCGTCGAGCCCGGTCCCCTCGGAGCGCTCCAGTTCCTCAAAACAAGCCCGAATGACCTCGTGAACGGACACTGTGCGAGCGTCGATCTCTCCCCTCTCGATCGCCCGCGCCAGCTCCTCGAGCGTGCCAGAAAACCCCTCGACCCTTACGGGGATCACGTTCAAATCCGCATCGCCTTCCTGACTTCCTCGAGGGTCGCCTCCGCGAGCACGCGCGCCCGCTTCGCCCCGTCGGCCAGTACGTCCTCGACGAGGCCCGGCTCCCTTTCTACTGCCTTCCTCCGCTCCCGGATCGGCTCCAGGAATTCGTTCACCGCAAGAGCGAGCCGCCGCTTACACTCCACGCACCCGATACCGGCGTTTACGCACTCCCTCGTTATGTCGTCCAGCATGGTGCGGGAGAAGACCTTGTGAAACGCGTGCACGGAGCAAACCTCAGGATGGCCTGGATCTGTCCGACGTACCCTCGCGGGGTCGGTGACCATGTTCTCTATGGCCCTCCGCACCTCGTCAGCGCTCGCGGACATCTCGATGACGTTGTTGTAACTCTTGCTCATCTTGCGCCCGTCGGTGCCCGGGAGCAGGACGACTTCATTCAGTTTGGCTTGAGGCTCCGGGAAGACCGGACCGTACAGGAAGTTGAACCGCCTCGCTATCTCCCTGGTAAGTTCGAGATGGGGCAGCTGGTCTTCACCCACTGGCACGGCATCGGCCTTGTACACAAGGATATCGGCGGCCATGAGAACGGGATACCCAAGGAACCCGTGGGTCATGATCTCCCGGCCCTCGAGCTCGCGGAGCTGTTCCTTGTACGTCGGACAACGCTCGAGCCAGGAGAGAGGTGTGATCATCGAGAAAAGGAGGGAAAGCTCGGCGTGTTGCTTCACGTCGGACTGCTTCATCACAATGCTCTTCTTGGGGTCTATCCCGGCCGCGAGGTAGTCCAAGACAAGCTCTCTTGTATTTGACTTGATCTCGCTCGTGTCCTCGTACGCCGTGGTAAGCGCGTGCCAGTCCACGACCCCGTACACGCAGTCGTAATCGTCCTGAAGCCTGACCCAGTTTATGAGCGCACCGAAGAGGTTGCCCAGGTGTAGCTTTCCGGTTGGTCTCATACCGCTGAATATCCTTGGCTTTGGCATGTCCCCGTCCTCCTCAACGATCCGTCGCGCGCCACTCCGTTCCGTGCTGCCCGGCAGGGCGCTACCTGCCCGGCCCGCTGTGAACCCTGTCAGCGGGCGACCCATCGCCTCATCCAACCGATCGCAACCAAGGGCCCCGTGCCGTCATAGAAGCCTCTGGCCCAGCACCAGGAGCGCCAGGAGGTTTATGATCGGCCCCATTATGATCCTAGTCGCCCCGCTGAACACGAGGAGCAAAAGGATGAACGACCCGTATGACTCCAACTGATGGTAGATGTAAAGATTCTTACCCCGCAGCACCCCCAGCAACAACCTTGACCCGTCCAGTGGCGGGATCGGTATCAGATTGAAGGCGGCAAGCCCCAGGTTGATCACGATGCCCGATATCACGAGACGCATCAGCCACAGCGGCATGTGGATCCCCAGCCTCAGCGGCAGTGCCATTAGGAAAGCCAAAGCCACGTTCGCAAGGGGACCGGCCACCCCCACGACCATCATCCCGCGTCGCCAATCCTTGAAATACGCGGGATTCACCGGCACGGGCTTCGCCCACCCGAACCTTTGCGTGAGGATCAACGCAAGAGTTCCGAACACGTCGAGATGGGCCAGGGGATTCAAGGTGAGCCTCCCCTGCCATTTCGCCGTGGGGTCGCCGAGAGCGTTCGCCGCCGCGGCATGAGCGTACTCATGCACGGTCAGGGACAGGAGTATGACGGGCAGCGTCACGAGGATGGAAGCAAGGTCGACCATCTATTCCCCTCCGTACCATTCATGATCAGGCTATACTCCGCGTGGACGCCTGTTTCCTGCAGCCTGACACCCGCCGCCCGCTACCTTTAACCCGATCGACAGTGTGCTGCGATGAGTCTTGACCCTCAGTGTCCTCCCCCGAGGACGCTGGGGTTGCGCGTACTTGCACGACGGATTGACTGGTCACGCGCTGTCCGCGGCGCTCGCGCACGACGATGACGAGGCCTCGTAAGGAAGCTCCAGCCTTGCCGGGATACGGTCACGGGCCGCAACGTCTTGATAGCTCTCCCTCGCGACGACCACGTCCGCCATCCCGCCTTTCACGAAAACCACCGCGGGCCTGGGATACCTATTGTAATTGCTAGACATCGAGTAGTTGTACGCGCCGGTGGTCAACACAGCCAGGACATCGCCAGGTTGAAGGCGAGGAAGAGGGATGTCCCATATGAGCATGTCTCCGGACTCGCAGTGTCGGCCGGCGATCGACACTCTTTCCTCGGGAGGAGCGAGGACCCGCGTCACCACGACCGCCTCGTATGACGCCTGATAGAGCGCCACCCTGGGGTTGTCAGCGAGGCCGCCGTCCACGGCGACGTACTTCCGCCCTCCAGGGACCTGCTTGATGGCGCCGACCGTGTACAACGTCGTGCCAGCCTCGCCCACTATGTATCGTCCCGGCTCCACCATGAGCCGCGGCATCTCAAGGCCGTGCGCAAGGCATTTCTCCCGGATGACTCTGGAGATCGCAGACGCGTACTTCCCGAGGGGGATCCTTTCCTCCCCTGACCTGTATCTGACCCCGAGCCCGCCTCCGAGATTCACCTCGCGCACGATGCATCCGGTGTTTCTCTTGAGGTCGGATGCGAAGTCCATGATCGCCGCGGCCGCCATTCCAAAAGGCTCCACTGCAAGTATCTGGGAGCCGATGTGACAGTGCAGGCCCTCAAGGACGAGAAGCTCGCTGGCAAGCACCCTTCTTGCCGCGGCCATGGCCTCCCCGTTTACGATCGACAGCCCGAACTTGGAATCAAGCTGACCTGTGCGGATATACCCGTGGGTGTGCGCGTCCACGCCGGGAGTCAAGCGGAGTTGCACGTGGACCCTCTTGCGGAACCTGCGGGCTACTCCCTCAAGCAGGTCCAGCTCATACATGTTGTCCACGACAAACCTCAGCACCCCCGCGCGAACGCCCATCTCGACCTCATCAAGGGACTTGTTATTCCCGTGAAAAAGGATGCGTTCCGGAGGAAACCCCGCCTGGAGCGCGGTATACAACTCTCCGCCGGACGCCACGTCCAAGCCCAGGCCCTCTTGGTGGACGAGCCTGCACATGGCAAGCGTCGAAAATGCCTTGCTTGCGTAAGCGACAAACACATCAGGATACGCCCGGGAGAGCGTTCCTGCGATCTCGCGGCACCTCGCCCGGATGTCGTCCTCGTCCATGACGTAAAGCGGTGTGCCGAACTCCCGCGCCAGGCGGTCGCACGTCAAGCCGCCGATCTCAAGCCTTCCGTCATCCGTTATCCTCATCGTTCCGCGAAGGTCCACTCGTTCTCCGCTCCAATCCCCGCTCAAGCCGGCTCAGCATGTCACAGTTTCCTCCATGATAGCACGCAGGCTGGGACGGGTCAAGGAAACGGTGACGCCGTGACGCCGCGGCGCGTGCCGCGCCCTGTGCCTCGCAAGCTCCGGTCACGATGCAAGTTTATTCTGCGCCGGGCTCGCTGGTGCTCGCAGCCACATGTGGGCCTCGCGGGCACGGGTCAGAACGAATCCCAACGACCGCACCGGGAACCCCATCTCGCGATGACCTCGTGCCCCATCCTTATGTTCACCACCTCGCACAGGTTCGGGCAACCCTTGCACTCAAAAGTAGATGCGGCGTAGTCCATATCGAGCGCGTGGAACCCGCGGAAGTTTGAAGGGCCGCCGCGGCGTTCCACCTCCTCGGCAGCCAGAAGGGCCGCGCCGATGGCGCCCATGACGTTGTAATGCTCCGGGACGGTCACTGGGGTCCCGAGGGCCTTTTCGAAAGCCGCCTTCATCCCCACATTTGCCGCGACCCCGCCCTGGAAGACGATCGGCGGCTGGATGTCCTTGCCCTTGCCGACATTGTTGAGGTAGTTCCTGACGAGCGCCTCGCACAGGCCCGCAACGATGTCTTCGATGCGGTGGCCCATCTGTTGCTTGTGAATCATGTCCGACTCTGCGAACACGGCACACCTTCCCGCGATCCTCACAGGCGTCTTGGACATGAGCGCGAGCTCGCCGAACCTCTCGATGGGCACTCCAAGCCTCGCAGCTTGCTGGTCAAGGAAGGAACCCGTTCCCGCAGCACACACCGTGTTCATGGCGAAGTCGATGACCGCGCCCTCCCTCAGGATGATTATCTTGGAGTCTTGCCCGCCGATCTCGATGACCGTCCGCACCTCGGGAACCACGTGCGCGGAGGCGACCGCGTGAGCCGTGATCTCGTTTTTCACGCAGTCGGCACCGACGATCACACCGGCAAGCCTCCTTCCACTGCCGGTGGTGCCCACCCCCGCGATCTCCGTTTCAGAGGCGGTGGGAGCAAGCATTCTCATGCCCTCCTGAATGGCGGCGATGGGCTCACCCTTGGTCCGGAGATACACTTTCTCCAGGACCTCCCCCTGTTCGTCCATGAGCACAAGGTTCGTGCTGACTGATCCGACATCCACACCGAGATACGCTCTACGAGCCATACATGCCCTCACCCCATCGTTCCGTCCCTCGCCCGCCGCCGGCGCCGAGACCGCTCAACGAGGTCCACGAACGCTTCGAGCCGCGTGAGCACTCCGGTGTCCGAGGAATGTTCGTCGAATACAAGGGTCATCACAGGAATGCCCAGGTCTCGCGAAACCGCCGGAAGCACGTCTTGCGCCACGATCTCCGGCATGCACGTGAATGGAGCAAGCTGGATCACCCCGTCGAACCCTCTCCTCGCGTACTCCACTGTGTGGCCCACTGTCTCAACGCCGTGCCCGCCCACGAAATGGCACAGGTACGGCTTGGCGAGGTCGTACGGTCTCCTACTCTTGCGCAAGCGCATGAAGTCCTTGAAAACGTGTTCCTTGACCCAGTCTCCTATGTATATGGACCTCTCCACGAGCACCCCCATCTCTCCGAGACGGCGCTCGACCTCGAAATTGACAAAGGGCTCAAGGACCACGTAAACCTCTCCGACGATGCCTATCCTCGGGGGGCTCTCCGGGTTGCGCCTTGACGCGCCCGGCGTTGGATCCTGCACGCTACGAAGCATCTCCTGGCCCTCTTCGAGCGCCCGTCTCACCTGCGAGATGCCGGCTGCCTCATCGACCAGCTTCAGGGCAGACCCGAGCGCGGACGTCGCTGCTCCGCGCCGTCTCTCGAACGGCCGCGCTCGCTGCGCCGCCTTCTCTAGCTCGTCCACGGCCGTCATCTTGGCCCAGGCGAGTCTCACGGCGCCAACGTACTTTCGCATGGGGTTCCGCCCCACAAGTCGCCCTACCTGTTCCAACACGTGCCGGATCCTTCCCTGAGGAGGCTCGATGATGACCATGTCGAACTCATACCCGAGGGCTTTCAGGATCTCGCGCTGTACCTCGCCATACATGCCGAACCGGCACGGCCCTACGCCCCCGGCCATGGCGATCGTGTCGGCCCCGAGCTCCAAGGCCTCCACGTAATTGCCGATGTTTACTTTGAGCGGCAGGCACGCGAATTCGGGCGAGTAGCGCGAGCCGATGGAGAGCGTGCGCTTGCTCGGCATGGGAGGCACGACCACCTCCGCCCCGAGGTCCTCGAGAAGCGCCTTAACGGTTATATAGAGATTGCCCATGTGAGCAAAGGTGATCTTCATGGTATCACTGCTTTCTCCTTCGCGTCACGACGTCTACGAACGCCTCGAGCCTCGTGAGGACGCCCGCCTCGCCCGTATGCTCGTCCACCGTTATGGTGGCGAATGGCACATCTCTGTGACGCGCTGCTTCGCGCTCGAGGATGTCGCCAATGAGCGACTCTGGCCCGCACGCGAAGGCGCTCATGTGCAGGCAACCATGGACCGTGCCCGACCTCAGGAAATGGAACCCCGCCCCGAGGAGCCTCCTCCCGATGGTCCAGAAGACCCTCTTCGGGAATCGCGCAGCTTCGCGCTCGGTCACAGCCCAGGGGAGCATGTCCGCCGTTATGACGGTCGCCCCCATCTCTCGTAGCCGGCGTATGACGTTCATGCTCACGAACGAGTCGTAGATGATGTACGGATGTCCCACGAGCCCGATGACGACGTTCGCGGCCCCGCCACCGCCGCGTGCGACGCCGGACGTCGACGACGCAGCGGCCACGGCCCTCTGGGCGAGTTCATCAGAAAGAGGCGCAACGCCCATGAAGGCCATAGCCTCGTCGGGAGTCATCCCGCTCTCCAGGCACCGTCCGTACCGCGTGAGGGCAGCCCGCCCTCTCCTGTGCGCGGCCAAGATTCTAAGCGTGCTGCGCGTGAACATCCTTCCCGTGGCAAGGACGGCGCGGACATACTCTCTGGTGGTTCTGCTCAGGTTGATGCACGAGTCGATGATCCTCGGTGCGTCGCGGCAGTTGCACCGGATCATGTCAGGTAGGCCCATGAACTTCGGACAGATGAAGGCCCGTCTCTCAACGGACACGAGCCTCGGCACAAACACGTAGTCGCACTTGCCCGCAAGCGCGAGCACGTGTCCGTGGAAGACCTTGACTGGAAGGCACGCCTCGTCCACCGTGACCTTTATGCCGGCGTCCAGAATCGCCCTTGTCGTCTCACCAGAGGTCACGACGGTCCCGCCCAGGGACTCGAAGAACGCCTTCCACATGGGGTAATAATGGTAGTAAAGAAGGGCACGAGGAATCCCCACGACCTCTCCCACGACGATATGCCACCTCCCTTGCTTGAAACGCTTCGTCGATAGGTTCCCAAGTTCTCCTCTCCGGCCCACGGCGCGTGCCGGGCGCCGCTACATCTGCTGTTCATCGAGGATCTCACGGATCGCCCTCGTCGTGATGAGCGCACCCTTCTCGACGGCATCCTGGCTGTCCATCTTGCCGAGATCCCCCACCCCCACGATCTTCGGGATCTCGAGGCGAGAGAGGATCCCAACGGTATCGCCCTCAAGCCGCTTGTGCCCGGGCGGCTCCGGAGACCCCGACTTCCCGACGGGCCCGCCCGTCACCTCGCCCTCCTTCGTGACGGACTCGTCCACGATCACGGGACGATCGCTCTTGGTGTTCGATGCCACCGCGACCGCGCCGACTATCTCGATCTCAGGGTCGGCCGCAAACTCCTCAAGCGCGCGTTCTCCGAGTCCCTTGCCTTTCTTTCCGTGGTCATCAAACATCACTATGACGGGCTCCACGGGCGCCTGTTTCGCCATGGCGGCGAGCGCGGCCCCGCTTGCGAGGGTTGGAGTCCCTGCGGACCTCTCGATATAGTGCAGGCCGAGGTTCCGGGCCGCCTGTCTTGCGGCGGCCTTGGCCCTCCCATCGCCGTCGGTTACCACGATGACCCTCTTTTTCGCCAAGTGGCCCTCACATCCTCACGACTTTGGATTGGCGATGAGCGCGACCAGCGTCCCGAAAAACACGGCGACAGCTATGCCCATCCCTGTGTACTCGAAGACGCCGGTGAAAAGCCCAAGGATCCCCATGCGCTTCGCTTCCGCCAGCGCACCCCGGGCGATCGATGCCCCGAAGCCCGAGACGGGAACCAAGGCCCCGGCACCAGCGAACTTGAGCAGCGGCTCGTACAGGTCGAGTCCGCCCGCGATCGCTCCTGCCACGGTGAGTATGACCAGCATGTGACCAGGAGTGAGGTTCGTAAAGTCCAGGATGAGCTGGCCTATGGCGCATATGGCGCCGCCTACAAGGAACGCGTACAGGTACGTCACAGATTCTCCTCCGTTCTTGAGTCGCACGTCTCATGCCCAATACAGGGCTCACGTCCTCGCAACGTCGAACCGGCCGGGCCGCCCGCCCCGCGTCTTTTCATGTCACGCTTCGATCACCACGGCATGCGCCACGCAGGGTATGGATTCGCCCTGTTGGCAGCTGAGAGGGCTCATGAGAGCCCCGGTAGCAACGAGGAGCACATTCTTGTACGTGCCCTTCTCCATCTCCTTCAGGACGTGCCCAAACGTCACCACCGCAGAGCACGCGCATCCACTGCCTCCTGCCCCGACATGCTGCGACTTGGTGTCAAACAGCATGAGGCCGCAGTCCCTGTAATTGGCGCCGAGCTCAACGCCGTTGTCTCTCACCAGCTCCTTCAGCATTTCACTTCCGAAGGACGCAAGATCGCCCGTGAGTATGAGGTCGTAATCCTTGGGGCCACGGCCGGTGTCGGCAAAGTGCGTGAGAAGCGTGTCAGCGGCAGCTGGCGCCATCGCGCCTCCCATATCATGCACGTCCTTGAGGCCGAGGTCTACCACCTTTCCAACAGTCGCGTGCGTCAGCTTCGGACCCGTTCCCGACGAAGCGAGCACCGCCGCTCCCGCGCCGGTGACCGTATACTGTGATGTGGTCTTGCGCTGGATGTTCAATTCTATCGGATACCTGTACTGCCGCTCAGCGGTCTGGTAATGGCTCGAGCAAGCGACCAGGACGTAGTCGGCGAAGCCGCCATCGATCACCATCCCCGCGAGCGCGAGGCTCATCGCGCACGTGGAGCACGCGCCGTATAGGCCGAAGTATGGGATGGAAAGCTGCCTCGCCGAATAGCCTGCGGAGATTATCTGGTTGAGAAGATCGCCAGCCATGTAATAGTCCACCATGCTCTTCTCGATCTTAGCACGTTCGATGGCGATCTTCGCGGCTTGCTCCAGGATCTTCGTCTCACTTTTCTCGGGCGTTCTCTCGCCGTACGCGTGGTCCGGCAGGACGACGTCGAAGTCGGAAGCCAGTGGCCCCTTGCCCTCTACCGGCCCCACGACCGTCCCTGTCCCCACGATGATCGGCGGGCTAGCGAACTTGACGGTGCTTCTGCCGAGCTTCCTGGCGGGCACGGTCCTCTGGCCTCCTTCATCACGGCGAGGCTATGAACTTGATGGCCGCCACCGCGACGCCTGCGAGAGTCGCGTAAACTATGACGGGCCCGGCGATGATGAACATCTTCGCGCCCATGCCGAGAACCCATCCCTCGCGTTTGAAATCCATGGCAGCAGCAACTATGGTATTGGCGAACCCGGTTATGGGCACGGCCGCCCCGGCGCCCGCGAATTCGCCGAGCTCATCATAGATCCCAAGGCCCGTCGCCACCACGCCCACGAGGGTCATGACAGCAAGGGTTGGAGCGGACGCAGCGTTGAGATCGAGGCCGCGGGATTTGAAGAACTCGAGCACGACCTGCCCGAGGATAGCTATGGCGCCGCCGACCACGAAGGCCACGAGCACGTTGCGCAGGTAACGCGGCCTCGGCTTCCTTTTCTGGACGAGCTCCTTGTAAGCCAGCTGCCGTCTCTTTTCTTCTTGTGAGGCTTGGGTCATGTGCGGCAGGTTCGACACCTGCTTCTTCGCTTTCTCCGACGCCACCGTAGATCTCTCCTCGCCGAGCTCGACATCACGTCCCGTCCACCGCAAACGCGATGTGAACGTCGGCTTTGTACTTTGTGACCTTGCCGTCGTCCACGGACGCGGTCATGTTCGTTACCTCGACCCCAGTGATGTTCCTGATGGTCTGGGATGCGGCCCTGACAGCCTGGTTCACCGCGTCCTCCCAGCTCGTTGGGGACTCTCCCATGAGCTCAACTATCTTCACTACTGGCACTCTCAAGCGACCCCCTTTCTCCCAAGTAATTATGCTCACAGCGTCAGGCTTTAATTCCCGGGGTGCTTCGCCACCGCGGGTGCCCCGGCGAATGCCGCAGAGAAGCGCGAAGCCCCGCACCGTATGAGAAGGGCCAGTGCAGGGCGTTCCGTCGTCTGCGTGCCGCCACGTCTTCGCTTTTGCGGTCCAGGGTCGCTTGTACATATGCGCGCGGCTGCAGCGCCGCGCGTCTCAGCCGCCGTCCTCTTCGGGTTCAGGTCAGCTCTTGTCTCAAGCGGCGAAGAGCCCTCTGCTCGATCTTCGAGACCTGGGGCTGCGATATGCCCAAGGCCCGGGCGACCTCCACCTGTTTCATCTCGTCAAAGAACCTCAGCTTAAGCACGGCGCGTTCCGACGGGTTCAGCCTCGTCATGGCCTGCTCCAGAGCGATGGACTCGACCTTCTCGTCTGCGAAGGATTCACCCGTCGCAATCTGTTCCTCGAGCGGGCCGGGGCTCTCCTCGGAGACAGCCTCTGAAAGGGACAGAACTGGTTGAAACGCCTCGCGGGTCTCCGCAACCTCTTCACGGGACAAGCCGGTTTCGGTGGCGACCTCCTCCACGGTGGGCTCGCGGCCGAAAGACGCCCGGAGCCTTTCCCTGGCAGCCTCCACCCGGGCAGCTCGCTCCCGAAGGCTCCTTCCGACTCTCACAGCCCCGGTATCGCGCAGGTGACGCCTTATTTCCCCCATTATGACCGGAACCGCGTACGTCGAAAAGCGAACGCCGAGCGATGGGTCGAACCTGTCAGCCGCATGCAGCAGCCCCAGGCAGCCCACCTGAAACAGGTCCTCTGGGTCGCTCGACCTCTGCGAGAACCGGCTGACTATGCTCATCACGAGCCGCAGGTTCCTCGAGACAAGCTCCTCGCGGGCCCCCGCGTCCCCGCCGCGGATACGCGCGGCAAGCTCGCGAACCTCCTCGTCGGACAGAAGAGGAGTATCGGGGAACCGCACACCTTCAAGACCGCGGTCCATGCTCCTCGCTCCCTGCCATGCGCGGAGCCTTGGTCATGGTGACCCGAACTCCGGCCCCTGGCCTGGACCACACATCAAGGGTGTCGGACAGGGCCTCCATGATAGTGAACCCCATGCCCATTCGGTCGGGGGACGTCGTGAACGCAGGCCGGCGGGCCTGCTCGACGTCGGCGATTCCGCGGCCGCTATCCTCAACGGTGACCGTGAGCACCTCGCCGTCGATGGATGCGCGGATGCGCACGGGGCCGCCGGGGTTGTCATATCCATGGAGCACGACGTTGGAGACGGCTTCGGAGACTATGAGCTTGATGTCGTCTATCTCTTCCACTGTGAACGAGTCGATCTGCGATGCGAAGCACGCTACCGCTACCCTGGCAAACTCGACGTTCTGCGCGATGGCGGGAAACTCGAACGTCACATGGTTCGTCGCGCCCATCCCGTCACACCCCCGATGCCCGCGCCCATGCCTCGTCCTCGGTCTCGCACACGGGGATGATGGTCGCCAGGCCCGAGAGCTCGAAGACCTTGCGAACCTGCGGAGACGGCGACACCGCGACAAGGCTGCCGCCGCGGGCGCGAAGCCGCTTGTACCTGCCGAGGATGACGCCCAGGCCCGAGCTGTCGATGAACGTCACGTCGCGCAGCACCAGGAACATACAGGTGACGTCGGGCCTTGCGTCGAGCTCCTCCTCAACCCTTCCACGGAATTCGGGTGCAGTCCCAAGATCGAGCTCTCCCGAGAGGCGAACCACAAGAACGTTTCCGATGGCCCTGGTCTCGGTCCTCATGCGTAGCCCTCCCGCTACATCCTTCCATATACTGCCATTTGGACGCTCCCGACCGATTCTATTCTACAGCTCTACCGCGAGTCCTCCCCGAGCAAGCAAAAACGCGCGGCGTCGCCTGTCGCCCGCCACGCGTTGTTTCCAACAGCTGAACCCGGCCAGCGGTTGGATCGTTTGCAGCCTAAGCACATCGCCGGGAGTTCGCGGCCACTCTTCGCGTGAGGTAGGTGCTGTCGGGGTTGCCAGGAAATCAGGCGAAAGCTCACAGCGCCATACCTAGATGAGCCTAGGTTCAGTCCTTCCCCACCCGGAAGAGCGCTCTCAGCATGTTGCGGGTGGCACGAAACAGCACCCTGAACACGCTCCCGCGCTTCACCTCCTCCGCAGCTACAAGGTCGACCCGCGCGACCTCGGTCCCGTCCTCCAGACGCGCAATGAGATCCCCGACCTTCTGTCCCTTCTGCACCGGGGCGTTGATCCTCTCCGGAAGGATCATCTCGCTCGTTACCTTGCCCTCCTCGCCGCGACGCACCACGGCAACAAGGGGATCCTTCGCGACGATGTCGACTTTCTCGACCACGCCGCGCGCCACGTCCAGTTGTGCCATGACCTGGCCCTGCGACGCGATCTCGACGCCGGCGTAATGTCTGAACCCGAAATCCAGGAGAGCCGACGCCTCCTTGAACCGGAGCTGAGAATCGGCCACGTTCAATACGACCGCTATGAGCCTTAGGCCTCCTCTCTTCGCCGTGGCTGACAGGCAGTACCCCGCTTCCTCCGTAAAACCGGTCTTGAGGCCATCAGCCCCCTCGTAGGACTTGATAAGCCTGTTGGTGTTCACGAGAATGTTCTTGCCGCCCCGCACGTAGTCGATCCAAGTAGTGAACCACTCGTGTACTTTCGGGTAGCGGAGCAGGGCGCGGGACATGATGGCGATGTCGCGCGCGGTCGTGTAATGGTCTCGCTGAGGAAGCCCGTGGCAATTGGCGAAATGGGTGCCAGTCATCCCCAGTTCGCGGGCGCGCTGGTTCATCATGTCCACGAAAGCCTCTTCGCTCCCGGCGATGTGCTCTGCCACAGCCACGCTCGCGTCATTCGCAGACACGATGGCGATGGCCTTCAAGAGGTCAGCGAGGCTCATCTCCTCCCCGACCTCGAGCCAGATCTGGGACCCTCCCATCTCCATAGCGTGCTCGCTTGTGACCACCATGTCATCCAGGCTGACTTTCCCCTGCTCCATCGCTTCCATCGCGAGGAGCATGGTCATGATCTTTGTAATGCTCGCGGGCGCCATCCTCTTGTCGGGCTCCTTTTCAAAGAGAACCCTCCCTGACACGGCGTCCATGAGCACCGCCGAGCCAGCAGTGATCGACACGCTTGGGGCCGGGCCTTGCTGTTTCTCCTGGGCTGCCACTTGAACGGGTAGCGCGGCGCTCCACACGTAGACCACGGCAACTGCGAGCGTCGCAAGAGCGATACCCGTCGGCACTCTCCGCGCATGCATCTTGCATCCCCTCCCGCACCCTCGAGGACCATCGAAAGCTCTCGATCAGGTACATATTCGGGCGGATGCAGGTATATACCCGAATCCGCCCAGAGGGGAAGACCCATGGCAGCATCGCAGCTCAGCGAGATACCCGGGGTGATGAACGTCGAAGGTTGCGCGTCTCACGCCACTTAGGCGGCCGCACACGATGTAGGATGTAGACAGATCTCGTAAGCCCGCGCCGCTTCTCAGCGCCGCGGTGCCGTCAAAAGTGTCCGCCTCGGCCCCGCGCAGGGCATGCGTGCGCCGCGAAGCGGACCGCGCCAAGCCACAAGCGGAACCGCTCGTCACGCCGGGAACGGGCTACCTGTGACTGCACGACGGGGCGTCAGAATCCGGCAACTTGCCTGATGGCCCTGAGGACCTGCGAAGCCCCGCGCTGCGTCAGCGCTGGGCGCCGAAAACCCGTTTCACCAAGAGCGGCGGAGACGGAGGCGACTGGGAGATCGTATACGCCGATGACACAAGGCGCGACGCTTCCTCGATGCTGGCAGCGTTATTCGTATGCAGAAGAGCAAGCGGCTCCCCTGCGGCCACCTCCTGGCCGATCTTCTTCTCCACGACAAGCCCGGCCGCGGGGTCGATTGCCTCGTCCTTGACTCGCCGCCCCGCACCGAGTATCATCGCGGCGACGCCGACCCGCTCTGCGTCGATCGCGCTGACGTAGCCCGACGCATGACTCGGAACGGGCACGGTGTGCGCTGCGCGCGGAAGGATCTCAGGACGTTCGCATACGGTCGCGTCTCCGCCTTGCGCCGCCACAAACTCGGCGAATTTGGCGAGAGCTGACCCGTTTTCAAGGAGCCTGCCAAGGAGCTCCCGGGCTCGGTCGGTGTCGGAAGCCGCCCCGCCCAGCACGAGCATGAGCGACCCAAGGGTCAGACAAAGCTCGATTAGATCGGGCGGCCCCTGCCCCCGAAGCGCATCGATGGCCTCCCTGACCTCCAGCGCATTCCCCACAGCAAGCCCTAGAGGCTGGCTCATGTCGCTCACGACAGCCGCGGCCCTCCGGCCTGCCCCCTCCACGATCTCCACCATCAAACGCGCCAGAGCCACTGCGTCCTCGTCCGACTTCATGAACGCCCCGCTGCCAGCCTTCACGTCGAACACGATGGCGTCGGAGCCGCAGGCCAGTTTCTTGCTGCACACGCTGCTCGCTATGAGCGGCATGCTGTCTACCGTGGCCGTGACATCGCGCAGCGCATACAGCTTCTTGTCGGCCGGCGCCACCGCCGCGGTCTGGCCGACCACGGCGACACCAATGGAGTTCACGTTGCGGACGAACGCGTCCTTGGAAAGGTCCACACGGAACCCGGGGATCGACTCAAGCTTGTCGAGGGTGCCGCCGGTATGCCCAAGCCCGCGACCGGACATCTTCGCCACCGGCACCCCCGCCGCAGCCACGAGGGGCGCCAGAACGAGCGTTGTCTTGTCGCCGACCCCGCCGGTGCTGTGTTTGTCCACCTTGACTCCGCGGATCGCCGAAAGGTCCACGGTCTCCCCTGACCTCGCCATGGCTATCGTGAGGTCGCGCGTTTCGCGCGCGCTCATCCCCTGGAAGAACACAGCCATGCACCACGCCGACATCTGGTAATCCGGGATATCCCCCCGCGTGAATCCGTCCACGAGGAACGTTATCTCCTCACGGGAGAGTTCCTCGCCCCGCCTCTTCTTGAGGATGATGTCATACGGCCTCATCGCGCGTTTTCCCTCCTCGTGATCGCGCCAACGCGGGAGCCGGCGCCTTCCTCTGCGCCCCCGCGGCAGCGTTCACGCTCGTGGATCCGAACGGACGCGGCTCTCCGACGGCGGAATCGTCGCCGGCCACGTCTCCGGGACGATCCGTCGACGCTGCTGGCGCGCCCTCTACTCTTGCCCTCGGGTGCGCAGAGTCGTATATCTCCTTAAGCTTGCCCTTGGCAAGGTGCGTATAGACCTGCGTCGTCGCGATGTCGACATGTCCCAGCATCTCCTGGACGGACCGCAGGTCTGCGCCATTCTCGAGAAGGTGCGTCGCGAAACAGTGACGCAGGGTATGGGGCGTCACCCGCTTCTGTATGCCCGCCTTCGCGGCGTACGCCTTGATTATCTTCCAAAAGCCCTGCCTGGTCATTCTTCTGCCGCGGGCGTTCACGAAGAGCGCGTTCTCAGCGTGGTTCCGCACCAAGAGCGGCCTTGCAGAACGGAGATAAGCGCGCACCCAGCCCGACGCCACGCGGCCAACAGGAACGATCCTCTCCTTGGTTCCCTTCCCCAAGCACCTCACGTAGCCCATCTCGACGTTCAGGTCGCCGATATCGAGCGATACAAGCTCCGACACGCGCATGCCGGTCGCATAAAGCACCTCCAGCATCGCCTTGTCCCTCACCCCTGCCGGGGCCTCAGTGCTAGGCATTTCGAGAAGCCGGCCGACCTCCTCGAGGCTGAGGACGCCTGGAAGACGCCGTTCCTGCTTGGGAGAGCCGAGGTTCACCGTGGGATCCCGCTGGATCTTGCCCTCGCGATCGAGGAACCGATAAAACCCTCTGATCGCCGCGAGCTGCCTACACACGCTGGACGCGGCCTTCCCCTGCCGCCTGAGATGCTCGATGTACGCCATGATAGTGTCCTGCGTGACCTCGTTCAGCGTTCTGCCCTGGCACTCCTCCACGAAACTGGTGAATTGGTTCAGGTCCCTAGCGTACGATTCCAGGCTGTTCTGCGCAAGGCCCCGTTCCACCGCTAGGTATGCGAGGAATTCGTCCAACAGGATCACGCCGCCCTCGCCTCCGTCGCGGGACAAATCCAGACCTGCCACGCTTGCCCGCTGTTTCCAGTATAACACCATGCAAGGGTGGCCGCAATTTCCTGCGCGGGGCCGGAGGACAAGCTCGGGCGTGCCGCGTGGGCATGAGGTCACGCGTTTTCCCTCGCCTCGTGACTTCGTGAGTTGTCGGCCGTCCCAGTGGTCCCACGAGAGCATTCAAGGTCAGGCCAGAGGCCGGACCCAGCCTGTCCCTGCCTGGCGAACTACGCCTAAGTGAGGGTGCGGTGGCCCTTGCCTCATTCCTAGCAGTTGCCGGTCGCCGGCGTTGAACATCGGCAACCCCGGGCGTGGCCCCTCCGCCGGGAAGTAGCGCGAGCCTTCGGCGACATGCCTAAAGCAGGTACTTGGATACCAGCCTGATGAACGCCGGGGCTACGTACGTGTCCGCGACGCTCCCGATGACTAGGAGGATCACGGCTCCGAGACACACGGCCGCCGTGAAGACGAATTGCGGGTAGATTTGGGTTCTCCTCTGGCTCAGCCTGTCCACGGCGAGAGTCACCGCAAACGCGAGCGAAACCTCGCACGCCGCCAGTATCGCAGGGATTATGAAGATATGCTGGGGGAGCACAGACGCGGCCGCCAGGATGACCCCCTTGGCACCCATCTCGTCGACGAGGAAACCCACGGTGAATCCGATGACGAAGCCTCTCAGGAACAGCAGAACCAGGATGCCGGGAGCCCCAATGACGGTGAGCCCTAACACCAGGGCCAACGCGACGGTCTTAAGGTTATTGTACAGCGCCTGCCTGGACGCAGCCGCCCCGCCAGCCTGGCCCTGCCCCTGGCCTCCGAAGCCCCTGAAAAAAACCATGAGGTCCTCAGCCAACTCCGCTCTTTGGCTCTCGGGCAATGCCTTCACCGAAAGGGAGCCGAAGATGACCCCCATCACAAACATGAACATGACCAGGACGAGGACGGGCAGGTGCCGCCTCAGGGAATCGCCGGAAGGCGCGAGAAGGGAACGCGAATCGTCCAGCATCGCACCACCCTCCTCCGGACTACCTCCCTAGATGTGTATGTCCACACCCACGGCGATATTCCCGGCTAAACGAGCCCTCTCGCTATCGCCATGAAGAGGCCGAGGAGGGTCTTGCCGTCTCGGATCTCACCCCTCGCTATCATGTCATCTAGCTCCGCGCGGGACACTCGTCTGGTCTCGATGACCTCGTCCTCGTCGGGCCGCTCATCTCCCGGCTCAAGGCTCCTCGCAAAGAAAAGGTGCAGCACCTCATCACAGAACCCCGGGGACGTGTAGAACGGCACGACTTCCTCGAGGACGCCCGCCCGGTAACCAGTCTCTTCCTCGAGCTCGCGCGCTGCGCACCGAAGAGGGTCCTCGCCTGGCTCGAGCTTCCCCGCGGGGATCTCCCATAGAGCTGACCGAACCGGGTACCTGAATTGACGCACAAGGATCACCGAGCTGTCGCGGTCTACAGCGACCACCGCAACCCCGCCCGGATGTTCCACGACTTCGCGCCGCGACCGCCTGCCCGACGGAAGCTCCACATCGTCCACGCGGAGCCGCAGGACGCTCCCGCTGTACACCGTCGTAGAGCGCAGCCGCCTTTCCACAAGGTTTGGTTCGTCCAATCTCGATCCCTCCAAGATCGTGGGCCGGTGGCATCACACGGCCCAAAGATGCGTATCCTAACTACGTGCGGGGGCACAGGTCGTCGCCGCACTTGTGCGGGTTGCTAAGTATATCGCCACAGGTTCGCGCTGCTCTCCGGCGGGGCGGTCCTGCCCAGGGTTGCCGGTGCTTGCACGACGGGGCGTAGGGAATTCGGCTGTCTTAAGCGCCAAACTCGAACGAAGAAGCGTAAGGTACGGGAGGCTGATTTGCGCATGACCGTTATCATGCACGGGCACGCCATCTGGATAGCCGGAAAACCCAGGGAGGTCCTGCGGGCCCTTGCCGCCCTTTCCAAGAGTCACGCCACCCTCGGCGACCTTCTGTCGCCTGCCACGAAGCGCTGAAACTATGTCAAAGGTTCAGCGCACCGCTTGTGCGATCTTCCCCGCGAGCATGCCCGCAGCGCCCGCTGCCAGGAAGAACACCGGGTCCTCGTCTGGCCCCCTCCCCATGGACGTGACGCGGATGCCTTCCCGGTTGAGCCTGTCGACAGCCGGCCGTCCGTCCTCGGTGAGAATGACGTGCCGCCGGTCTATCCCGTGCTCGGCAAGTTGAGCCATGAGGGGGCGCCACTCGCTGCGATGCAGCTCTGGCAAGGCTACAAGGCAAGGTACCAGGGCGATCTCAGAAAGCACCGTGAGGGTGTGGTGGCTCACCCCGAAATGCCTCGCACGCTCGTCCGAGAAACTCACCCTGGGGACAATGACCGGCGTCCCTCCGAGAGAATACGCCGCGTTTGCCACTTGTCCCTGCTCGATTCCGGAGAACCCGTACTTCGTCCCCGTGCCTGCTTGCCCAGGGCCCATGCCTACGATGACGGCGTCAGCACGGGCGCAGGCTCGCGCCGCAGCGAGGGCAGAGTAGACCGTCACGGCCTCGAGGTCGCCGCCGAACGCGTGGCCGCAGGTGATGACCGAGTCGACGAGGCCTCTTTTCTTTAGGGCCGGCACGAGCGTGCTGTACGCAACTGGTAAGGCTCCTCCGTCCGTCATCACGTATACGACCCGCGCCGCTCCGCCCGCAGCCTCCTTTATCCCGGCCGCAGCAGGCGCGATCATGCTGTGAAGCTCACAAGCGACCACCGGTATCCCACCCAGTGAGCGAAACGCCTCTATCTCCCGCCGGTGCGGGCTCGCCTCCTCCTCGACGGCCAAGCACCGGACCTGCACCGGCGTGTAGCGGACCTTCATTATGTGGCCTGGACCCGCTCGCATGTCCAAACGCGTCCTGCCGATCACCCACATCACGAAGTGGTGGCCCCCAGTGCCGAGGCCAAGCTCCACCGCGGTGGTGTTCAGGACGACCTCGTCGCCCGGCGCACACGGACCGGTCAACGCCTCGTAACACAACGCCTCCGCAGGCTGGCCGTCGCAAACCACGTCAGCCTTGGCCACCCCTGGACCGAATGGCGTAACCGACTTCACCACGCCGGCCCTCGCCCTCACCAACGCGCCGGTCGCCGCAGCGCTGAAGGACCCTCGTGCAGGGGTACGGCGCCCCGTGTCGTATGTTGTACACTGAGAACTGGTGTCGTGCGCCAAATGTGGTGCCACAGGTTTTCGTCTCCCTTCTTGACGGCGCTAAGTGGAGGTGCGAAAATGCTTCCGATCATGATCATTGGGATGGGTTGCCCAACACCGGCAACGCGGCAACCGGTGAAAACGGGGCAAAGACTAACGCGCCCTCACTTAGGGTTTCCTTCCGGCGCTTGCGCGACGGGCATCTGGAATCTCGCTAGGCTGCGCGCGGAATTCCAATGAGACGCACTGCAAGCTCGCCTCCCTGTCCGGCAAGACCGGCAACTCTGGGCCGGGGTTGCACGCTGAAGAGCGGCGCAGCCTTGTGGCGGTCCGCTTAGAATATCTTCCCCGAGCCGGGGGCAGCATACTCGATAGTGATTGAGTGGGAGTTCAGGCACGCACCCGCCTCTCTAGTGAGTATGGTGCCATAAGTTCTCGTCTGTTTTCTTGAGGGCACTAGGGACGCCGGTGCCTGCACGACGGGGCGTCGACGATTCGGCAGGCCTGCGCGGCAAATCCGAACGAGGCACGCCGCGGGCGCGCCGTCCCCGGAGGGCAAGGCCGATAGCCTTAGGCAGGGCTTGCGCGCTGAAAAGCAGCGCGAACTTGTGGCGAACTACTAGCTAGTAACGTCCCCGATCAGGAGGAATCAGCGTGAGCAGGTGGCAGTTTTGGATCGCGATCTTCATCGCCCTCGCGCTTGCGGGCTGGTCCGTGGGCTCTTCCATGAGGCTCGCCCGTGACCTTGCGCGTGTGGAGAAGGACCTCGACCGGGCCTTCACCGACCTCGCAGCGCTCTCGAAGCGCGTCTCGGAGATCAAGACGGCCGCCGTGGCTCCCCAGCCCGCTGCTCAGGTGACCGTGTACTATGCCCGCACCACGCTCACTGACTCGTACCTCGTGCCAGTCAAGGCTACGGTGCCCGCAGGGACCGATGCTATGCGCGGTGCGGTGGAACTGCTCGCAAGGGGGCCCGCGCCCGAGACTGGCCTGGAGAGGCTCATCCCGGAAGGGACGAGGGTGTTAGGTGTCACCGCCAGCGGGGATCTCGCGACCGCCGACTTCTCAAGCGAGATCCGGACCCGTTTCCCCGGCGGCAGCCGCACTGAAGAGCTGCTTGTCTGGTCGATCGTGAATACCCTCACGGAATTCCCCGGGATTACAAGGGTGCAGATCCTTGTCGAAGGCAAAAAAGAGGAGAGCATCGGCGGCCATGTTGGCATCGACACTCCCCTGGAAAGGAACCCCGACCTCATCAGGCCTCAATAGGCCACGATAGGTGGGCGTACGACAGGCCGGGCCCGTTCGGTCTGCGATCAGAGTCTCGCGCGTCACCCTGCCTTGAGGGCCGCGGCCGCGAGGCCCATTCCCTTTGCGAGGGCTTTCTCGTTGAGCGGGATGAGCCCGTGGCGGCGCTCCGGAAGCACCTTCTTCATCGCCTCAAGCACCGTATCGACGCTCACCACGCCCGTCACACCAAGGTACGCACCGAGAGCCACCATGTTCGCCACTCTCGTGTCGCCGATGTCATTGGCTATCTCGTTCGCGGGGACCGCAAGCACCCTGACATCGTTCCTCGCAGGCTTGACGTCCACGAGAGAGCTGTTATATATGATGAGGCCGCCAGGACTCACCATGCCCTGGAATTTCTCCAGAGACGGCCTGTTCATCGCGACCACGCTCGTGGGCTCACTCACAAGGGGCGAAGCGATCTCTCTCTCCGACACCACCACGCCACAATTGGCCGTGCCGCCGCGCATTTCCGGTCCGTACGACGGCATCCAGGTCACGTTCCGGCCTTCCATCATTCCGGCGTATGTCACGAGCTGTCCCATGAGGAGCACGCCCTGCCCGCCGAATCCCGCGAAGATGACCTCCTCGTGCATGCCTAGCCCACCTCCGGTACCTTGGTGTATTCCCCAAGCGGGTAATACACGGCCATCTTGTCATCCACCCACTTCAGGGCCTCAGCAGGGGTCATCCCCCAGTTCGTGGGGCACGTGGACAGGAATTCCACGAGGCTGAACCCCTTCCCCTCGAGCTGCGTCTCGAACGCCTTCTTCAGTGCGCGCTTGGCCTTCGCGACGTTGGCAGGGCTCGTCACAGAAACGCGGGCGATGTACGCGACCCCAGAAAGCGACGACAGGAGCTCGCACACTCTTATCGGGTGACCGGCCACCTCGGGATCGCGTCCCTTTGGAGACGTGGTGGTCTTCTGGCCAGGAAGGGTCGTGGGGGCCATCTGCCCGCCGGTCATGCCGTATATGGCGTTGTTGACAAAGATGACGGTGATCTTCTCGCCCCTCGAAGCCGCGTGCACTATCTCGCCCGCTCCGATCGAAGCGAGGTCCCCGTCGCCCTGATAGCTAAAGACGACCGCGTTCGGCAGGGCACGCTTGATCCCGGTCGCCACCGCGGGCGCCCTGCCGTGGGACGCCTCAACGAAGTCACAGTTGAAATACTCATACGCCAGCACAGCGCATCCGACCGGCGAGATCCCTATGGCCCGCTCACGCACGCCGAGCTCGTCGATGACCTCGGCGATGAGTCGATGGATGATGCCGTGGGTGCACCCCGGACAGTAATGGGTTGGCACGTCCGCCAGCGCCTCAGGTCGCCCGAACAGCTTCTGCATTCTTCACGCCCCCTTCTCCACGATCTTGACGATCTCGTCCATTATCTCCCTGGGCGAGGGGCTCATGCCTCCGGTTCTCCCATAGAAGTGCACGGGCTTGATTTCACCGCAAGCAAGCCGAACGTCCTCGATCATCTGACCGAGGCTCATCTCCACTACCAGCACATGTGCTGCCCCGGCGGTTGCGGCGGCGAGCGCCTCGTATGGGAACGGCCACAAGCTTATCGGCCGGAAGAGACCGACCCGCAGCCCGCGCTCCCTGGCCCTCTCGAGTGCAGCGCGCGCGATACGGGCCGTAGTCCCGTAAGCCACCAGGACCACGTCCGCGTCCTCCGTCATGTACGTGGCGTAACGCACCTGCTCCGCGGCCATGCGCCTGTACTTCTCCGCAAGCCGAAGGTTGTGCTTCTCAAGCTTCGCCGGGTCGAGAAAGAGCGACGTTATCACGTTCTTCGGCCTGCCGCAAGCGCCGGTGGTGGCCCATGTCTTCGCAGGGAGGTCCGCCGTGGGCCGCGGCTCGGGCATCTCCACGGGCTCCATCATCTGACCTAGGATGGCATCGCCGAGGATCATCACGGGGTTACGGTACATGTCCGCGAGGTCGAAGGCCTCCATGGTGAGGTTCACGAGTTCCTGAACCGTGCACGGGGCGAGCACCAGAAGGTGATAATCCCCGTGACCGCCCCCCTTGGTCGCCTGGAAGTAATCTGACTGCGCCCCCTGTATGCCGCCGAGCCCGGGCCCTCCGCGCACGATGTTCACGATAACGCACGGGAGCTCCGCGCCGGCCATGTACGAGATAGCCTCCTGCATGAGGCTTATCCCCGGGCTCGATGAGGTGGTCATGACCCGCGCCCCCGCGCACGCGGCACCGTAGACCATGTTGCTTCCCGCGACCTCGCTTTCGGCCTGCAGGAACACCCCTCCAACCTCCGGCATGCGCCTAGCCATGTACTCGGGGATCTCGTTCTGCGGTGTTATCGGGTACCCGAAAAAGCACCTACAACCTGCCATAATGGCGGCCTCAGCCACCGCCTCGTTCCCTTTCATCAGAACCTTCTCAGCCATGCGCCCTCCCCCCTATCTGTAGACTTCGATGGCCACTTCAGGGCACATCCGGGCGCACGCGGTGCACGAGTTGCATCGTTCCTCATCTGTTATAGTGGCCGGATGAAATCCCTTGCTGTTGAAGTGCTCGGCCATGGTCAGGACTTTCCGCGGACAGAAGGTTACGCACAGCTCGCACCCTTTGCACCGCTCCTCATTGAACACGACTTTGGGCATCTTGCCAACCTCCTACCTGTACGCCTTGGCCTGCTCCTCGCCCCTGAGGACGCGTAGAGAGGCCTCGGCGAGCGCCTGCATCTCGTTTTCGCCCGGGTACACCATGACTGGAGCTATAAAGCTCACTCTATCGCGTATCCAGTCCACCAGGCGGCGCGAGTGCGCGAGACCCCCCGTGAGGATTATAGCATCAACCTCCCCTGAAAGCACGGCCGCGTACGCCCCTATTTCCTTGGCGACCTGGTACGCCATGGCCTCGTACACAAACGCGGCACGCTCGTCGCCTGCATCGATGCGCCGTTCGACCTCCGCAGCGTTGCTGGTTCCGAGGTACGCCACAAGCCCTCCTCCGCCCACGAGCTTTCTTCTCATCTCATCCTCGGTGTACTTGCCGGAAAAGCAGAGGTCCACCACGCCGAGGGTGGGAAGAGCGCCCGCTCTTTCGGGAGTGAACGGGCCCTCACCGTCCAGGCCGTTGCTTACGTCGACCACCCGTCCTTTGAGGTGGGCGCCGACGCTGATGCCGCCGCCCAGATGCGCCACGACGAGGTTCAGGTCTTCGTACCGCGAGCCCATGTCCCTCGCCGCCTTCCTGGCGACGGCCTTGTGATTGAGCGCGTGGAAGATGGTGCGTCGCGGAATCTCAGGCAGCCCCGAAAGCCTCGCAACATCCCATAGCTCGTCGACGACCACGGGGTCTGCGATGAATGCTCGCACCCCCGCCCGGGCCGCGATCTCCCGCGCCAGAAGCGCGCCAAGGTTCGAGGCGTGGGACACCGACCCTCCACTGGTGAGGTCGCGCACCATCTCGTCGTTCACCTCGTACACTCCGCTCTCCACAGGCTTGAGAATGCCTCCGCGACCCGCCACTGCGTCGAACCCGCTCACGGGCTCTTTGTGTCTTTCAAGGGCTTCGAAGATAGCGTCAAGCCTCATGCGATACTGCGCCCAGACGTCGCCGAGCTTCGCCAGCTCCGCGCTGTCATGGGACATAGTCTCCTGGAAAACCACATGGTCATCAAGGTAGACGGCGATCTTGGTCGAAGTTGAGCCGGGGTTGATCACGAGAATACGGAAACCACCGTGTTCGCTGGGCTTAGCCTCAGGCGCAACGCCTTCTGTGCGCGCCATACACTGCGCCCCCTCTTCATCCCGAGTTTGCCGGACGGCGCCTCAGCGTGCCGGGGAGAGCCATCGGCTTCGGCGGAGCTCGAGCTCGCACCCTGCAAGGTCTTTCATCCTTAGCCCGGATGAGCCGTCAAGCTCCGCCGGTCCTGCTGAAAGCGAAAGCCGCACACATGCTCCCGGCCCGGGTCACCTTGACCGCCTTACGCGGGCACGTACACTTTGCGAATCTTGCCCAGTTTCTCGATCCTTTCTTCCGCGAGCCTGGCCGCTGCCTTGTACGTCGGAATCCCGTCCCGCTTCGCTATCGCTATGACCTTCAAGACGTTGTCGTAAATGCCCGCCGCCTTGCGCAGGGCCCTTTCCCTGTTGTAACCATAGAATTCGTCGGCGACGTTTATCACTCCTCCCGCATTGATGATATAATCGGGCGCGTAAAGGATACCCATATCTTCCAGGGCGTCGCCGTGCCGATCCTCCTTGAGCTGGTTGTTCGCGGCCCCGGCCACGATCTTGCACTTGAGCCTCGGAAGCGTCTCGTCGTTTATCACCGCGCCGAGGGCGCACGGGCAGAACACGTCGCACTCGATATCGAACACCTTGTCGCAAGAGACGGGCTTCGCCCCGAGGTCGTCGGCCGCCTTCTTGACCCGGTCCTCGTAGATGTCGGCGATGTATACCTTCGCCCCTTCCTCGACAAGATACCTCACCACATGGTAGCCCACGTGGCCCACTCCCTGGACCACGACGGTCTTGTCTTTGAGCGAGTCGCTTCCGAAGACCTCCAGCGCACAAGCCTTCATGCCGCGCACGACCCCGAACGCCGTGACGGGCGACGGGTCGCCACTTGAGCCGGTCGTCGCAGATAGACCCAGCACGTGGTCGGTCTCCATGTGCACGGTCTCCATGTCTTCCACACTCACGCCCACATCCTCGGCCGTGATGTACCGGCCGCCGAGCGTATCCACGAACCTCCCGAACGCGCGGAAGAGCGCCTCTGACTTGTCTTTGCGCGGATCTCCGATGATAACCGCTTTGCCCCCGCCGAAATCGAGGCCTGCAGCGGCATTCTTGTACGTCATACCCCGGGCGAGTCGCAAGGCGTCGGTGAGCGCCTCCTCTTCGGACGAGTAGGGCCACATCCTACACCCGCCGAGGGCAGGGCCGAGGGTTGTATCATGAATCGCTATGATGGCCCGCAGCCCCGAGACCTCGTCGGTCGCAAAGACCACTTGTTCAAACCCGTAGCGTCCCATCTCTTCAAAGAGCTTCAATTCCGGATCTCCTCCTTTGGGCGCGTCCGTATTCCTCCAGGTGTCAACCTAGGTGACGCCGCATCCCGACAAGCTGGCAATCCCGACAAGCCGACCCCTTCCGATCCCCCACCTCACCTCGACAGAAGCACTCCGAGGGCGAGCGAGTACACCTTCGCCATGTGAGAGTCGGACCTCGACGTGACCACCACGGGCGCCCTCGCGCCCACCACGACGCTCGCAGCGCACCCGCCTGCAAGATAGACGAGCGCCTTGTAGAACACATTGCCCGTCTCGATGTCCGGCACGATGAGTATGTCCGCTCGGCCGGCGACCGGGCTCGAGATGCCCTTATGGTTCGCAGCTGCAGCCGATATGGCGTTGTCCAGCGCAAGCGGACCGTCCACGATCGCTCCTTTGATCTGCCCGCGTTCAGACATCTTGGCGAGACACGCGGCATCGATGGTCGCGGGCATGTCGGGATTCACGTTCTCCACAGCCGCCAATGCCGCAACGCGCGGTTCCGCGATTCCGAGCGCATGCGCCACGTCAATGGCGTTCTGCGTGATCTGCGCTTTCTCAGCAAGCCCGGGCGCGATGTTCATCGCTCCGTCGCTGAAGATGAGGAGACGCTCGAACCTGGGCACTTCGAACACAGACACGTGCGAAAGCAGTCGCCCTGTACGAAGACCGACCTCCTTGTCAAGAACCGCCCTGAGAACATCCGCCGTGCTCACAAGCCCCTTCATCAGAAGGTCCGCCTTCCCCGCGCTGACCATGGCAACGCCTGCGCGAACCGCCGCAAGTGTGTCCCTCTCCTCCACGAGCTCGTGGGACGACAGGTCGATGTCGCTTTCGGCGGCGGCTTTGCCTATGGCCACGGGATCCCCAATGAGGATACACCCCGCTATCCCCCGCCGCGACGCCTCGTCTGCTGCTAGGAGCACTTCCGGGTCTGCTGCAGCCACCACGGCGCACGTCCTCGGGCCCACCTCCCTCGCCGCCTTCGCGAGGTCATCAAGGCTCCTTATGACTCCGGCCCCCAAATCCGTCCCCCCTTCATTCGTAAGTCCTCAGCTCCTCCTCACCGCGAAGGACTCTGAAAGCCCCCATTGCGAGGGCTTCCATCTCTCTCTCGCCCGGATAGACCCTTACCTCGGCGATGAATTCGATCCGACTCCGGATCATGTCCACGAGACGGGTCGCATTCGCGAGGCCTCCCGTTATGAGAACGGCGTCCACGTCGCCAGCGAGCACACAAGCCATCGCACCGATCTCTTTGGCCACCTGATAAGCCATTCCCTCATACACGAGCCGCGCGAACTCATCACCGCGGGCGATTCTCGCTTCGACCTCGACCGCGTCTGACGTCCCAAGATAAGCCGCGATGCCCCCTCGTCCAACGAGTCTCCTCACGAGCTCCTCTCTTGTGTACTTGCCGGAATAGGCGAGCCGGACAAGCGGGACCACAGGCACCCCACCCGCCCGCTCCGGACTGTAGGGACCCTGCTCATTGGCGTTGTTCACGTCGATGATGCGCCCGCCACGGCACGCCGCCACAGATATGCCCCCGCCCAGGTGCGCGACGATGTAGTTTGCGACATCGAGGTCCGCCTGCATCTCCCGCGCCGCCTGCCTCAGCGTGGCCTTGATGTTCAGCGCGTGGCTCAGACTGCGCCTGGGAAGCTCCGGCAGGCCCGACACCCTGGCCAGAGGCTCGAACTCGTCGCACGACACCGGGTCCACTACAAAGGCCGGCACGCCCCAGGTGTCCGCTATCGCGCGGGCGATGATGCCCCCGAGGTTCGAGGCGTGGGGCCCTTGCACCTGGTTCCGAAGGTCCTCCAGCATCCTGTCGCTCACGACGTAAGTGCCGCCGGCGCAAGGCCGCAAAAGACCACCACGAGCCACGACCGCCGCGACCGAATCCGGTTCCACGGCCGCCTCCTTCAGGGCGGCAATGACCTCGGACAGTCGATACTCGAATTGGTCCATGATGCTGGAAAACGAGGCGAGCGTTTTGTGATCGTGGACAAGCTTCCTCTCGAAAAGCGGACCGGACGGGGTGTACAGGGCAATCCTGGTGGCAGTGGAGCCGGGATTAATCACGAGGACCTGCAACGTTTCCACCTTCAGATCGTCTCCCGCCGCAGACCCGGGCAGGCCTGCCAGGTTGTCGGCTTGTCGCCACCCTGTTCATGTGGGCCGAGAGGCCTTGCGCGCGGTGGCCGTAAGTTGATCCCATGCAAGTGTCATGCCATTCCCCTCGACGACCCTGATGCCCGCGATCGCCCGCAGACCAGGCAGCGCCGGCCGGATGACGGCAGGCTGCGTGCAAATCCGTGCAGTCCTCGCGGGCCGCGGCGTGCAAAAGATTGCACGCCGTCGGTCCCTCGCTTCCCTTCATACATACGAGGCGCACGAGCGGCCCTTGAGTCGGCCAACGAACTTATGGGTTTCATCGCGCGCCGCCGGGGCAGCGCACGCCACAGTCCGACAGAGGGAACCCCCGTTTACCTCTTACTCACAGAGCGGCCGAGCCCGCAAAACGCAAGCTCGGACGCGGTCCTTCCTTAAAGCTCGCATCAACCTCGCACTTAAAGCCAGGCCGCACGCTCATCCTTCGCCCGCTTTTTGAAGGGATCGAGTCCTAGACGCAGAAAGATTCAAGGGATGCAAGGGATGCGCCAGCGCTTTCCCAAAGCGCAAATCAGATCCGTAACGGAAGGGGGCATGCTGATGGACGTCACGAGGCTCGCGGTGATCGGTGCCGGACAAATGGGGTCCGGTATAGCACAAGTGGCTGCGGCGGCCGGGGTCCAAGTAGTCATGTTGGACGTCTCGGAAGACCTCGCGCGAAGGGGTCTCGTCGCCGTCGAACGGGGGCTCTCCCGGGCGGTTGAGAAGGGCAAGATGGGACCCGAGGAACGGGACGCAGCGCTCGCACGGATCCGCGTCGGGGCAGACCTTTCCCTCGCGTCCGACGCCGACGTGGCGATCGAGGCTGTCACGGAGAACGTCGATATCAAGAAGGATGTCCTCCGGAGGGTGGACGACCTCCTGCCGCCCAGGAGCATCATAGCCTCCAACACGTCTTCCACATCTATCACGCGGCTTGCGGCCGCCACGAAACGGCCGGAGAAGGTCATCGGCATGCATTTCATGAATCCTGTTCCTGCCATGAAACTGGTGGAGATCATATCAGGCCAGGCCACCTCGGACGAGACGAGAAGGGACGCCTGGGCCCTCGCGGAAAGGATGGGGAAGACCCCCGTGTCGGTCTCCGACTACCCTGGGTTCGTCTCCAACAGGCTCCTCATCCCCATGATCAATGAAGCAGCGTATTGCCTCATGGAAGGCGTTGCATCCCGTGAGGATATCGACACCGTGATGCGGCTCGGCATGAACCATCCTATGGGCCCACTGGCCCTCGCCGACCTCATCGGGCTCGACACGTGCCTGTACATCATGGAGATCCTCTACGAGGGCTTTGGGGACCCGAAGTACCGGCCGTGTCCCCTCCTCCGCCGAATGGTGGACGCCGGGTGCCTGGGCAAAAAGACAGGGAAAGGGTTCTACACATATTGAGGCAGCGATGAGGAAGGGATTCGATGGCGCAGGCTAAGAAGTTTCGGCTCTCCAACAGGGAACTCGAGGTCATATTGAACTCCACCCACGACGGGATGATCGCTGTGGACCGCCACGGTCTCATCACCATCTTCAACGCGGCCGCCGCCCGCATCACTGGGCTCGATCCGGATGAGATGATAGGACGGCGCGCGCAGGATGTGATCCCGAACACCAGGCTCCACGTGGTGCTGGAGACGGGCCAGGCCGAGTTGAACCAGCAACAGGTGTTAGGTGGGGTCAAGATCATCACCAACCGCGTGCCTGTAAGAGACGCCGAGGGCAGAGTGATCGGTGCGGTTGCGGTTTTCCGGGACATCAGCGAGGTCATCTCGCTCGCTGAGGAGATCACGAACCTGCGCCAGATCCAAGGCCTCCTGGAGGCCATAATCAATTCAACTCAGGACGCGATCTCGGTCGTGGACGAGAACGGCATGGGGCTCCTGATCAACCCCGCGTACACCCGTCTGACCGGACTCACCGAGGAGGACGTCATCGGCAAGCCGGCCACCACCGATATCGCGGAGGGTGAGAGCATGCACATGAAGGTGCTTCGCACGCGGCTTCCCGTGCGGGGCGCCCACATGAAGGTCGGCCCGCGAAAGAAAGAGGTCATAGTCCATGCCGCGCCCATCATCGTTGATGACAAGCTCAAGGGGAGCGTGGCTGTGATTCACGATACATCCGAGATCCGGAGGCTCACCGAGGAGCTTGACAGGGCGAAAAGGCTCATCAGGCGGCTCGAGGCCAAGTACACCTTCGACGACATAGTCGGCGTAAGCCCGAAGATGGCACGGGCAATCGAACAAGCCAGGCGCGTGGCCGCGACGCCGGTCACCGTTCTCCTGAGAGGGGAGAGCGGAACCGGAAAGGAGCTCTTCGCACACGCCATCCACAACGCGAGCGACCGGGCACGAGGCCAGTTCATAAGGGTGAACTGCACGGCGATCGTAGATACGCTCCTCGAGTCGGAGCTCTTCGGCTACGAGGAAGGCGCTTTCACGGGCGCGAAGCGAGGCGGGAAGCGCGGCCTCTTCGAGGAGGCGAGCGGCGGGACCATCTTCCTGGACGAGGTGGGGGCCACGAACCTCGCGCTGCAAGCCAAACTGCTGCGAGTCCTTCAGGAAAAGGAGATCGTGCGGGTCGGTGACACACGTCCCATACCCGTGGACGTCCGCGTGATAGCCGCCACCAACACCGACCTCGAGAAGGCCGTCCGCGAGGGGCGGATGCGGGAGGATCTGTACTACCGGCTCAATGTGGTCCCCATTTTCATCCCACCCCTTCGGGAGCGCATCGAAGATATTCCTCTCCTGTGCCACAGCCTGATACGTCGGTTCAACCAGGCTTACGGGAGAAACGTGAGCCGCATCTCAGAGGAGGCCCTCGACATCCTCGCCGAGTACGATTGGCCGGGGAACGTGAGGGAGCTCGAGAACGTTCTTAGCCGCGCCATCATCAACATGCACTTCAGCGAGGTAGAGATCCTGCCGCGCCACCTGCCCGCCCTGGGCAGGTTCCAGCAGGGTCTTCAGGCGTGGCAAGCAGGCCAGGCAGTCCCGGGGAAGGGCTCCGAGGCCGAAGCAGAAGCCGAGGCGCTCGGGCGGGGCGGGCCATCCGCACAGGGCGTCCCAAGCCTTCGCGAGGCCGTCGAGCATGCCGAGAAACGGGCCATCCTTCGTGCCCTTCAAGCCTCAAAGGGCAGCAAGACCGCGGCCGCGAAGCTGCTCGGCATAGGCCTCCGCAGCCTCTACTACAAGATCAAGCGTTATCACATCTCGTGAGTCCTTAGGTGGGGAACGAATCAGTCGAACGAATCAGTAGAGGGGACATAAGCATGTCATGGTCCCGCGGGCGATAGCCCCAGGGGCGTTCCGGCGCGCCCCCCGCTCAACGCGTCAGCGTCGGGTGGGCGTTTGGGCAAGGCGGGCGCGCTATTCCCGTTCCCGTTCCCATTCCCGGGGCTTCGTGTGTTCGTTCTCCGCGACCTTGCTTTCGGCGACCTTACTTTCGGTGCCTGTACCCGCCGTGCTGTTCCGGCCGCCTTGGTGCCCCCGGCCTGCGCCCAGCCTCCAACGCGTGATCTCTCGGGAGCACGTCCTTGCGCGACAGGTTTATCCGGCCCTGCCGGTCTATCTCGGTCACCTTGACCTCGATGGTGTCGCCCACCTTAACGACGTCTTCGACCCTGGGCACGCGCGTGTGCGCAAGCTCGGAGATGTGGACCAGACCCTCTCTGCCCGGGAGTATCTCCACGAACGCGCCGAAGTTCATTATGCGGGTCACGGTCCCCGTGTACACCTTTCCGACCTCGACCTCTGCGGTGAGATCCTCGATCATCTTCCTCGCTTTCGCTCCCGCCGTCTCGTCCACGGCCGCGATGAAGACCCGCCCATCATCCTCGATATCGATCTTCGCACCGGTCTCGTCGATGATGTGTCGTATGACCTTGCCGCCGGGCCCGATAACGTCGCGGATCTTCTCCGGGTCGATGTTCATCCGTATGATCCTGGGGGCGTATGGTGAAAGCTCCTTGCGCGGCTCGGGTATCACCTCGAGCATCTTGCCGAGTATGAAGAGCCGTCCCTCCCTAGCCTGGGCAAGCGCTTTCGCCAGGATATCCCTGGTTATCCCGGGGATCTTGATGTCCATCTGGATGGCGGTGACCCCGCGTTCGGTGCCCGCCACCTTGAAATCCATGTCTCCGAGGGCGTCCTCGATGCCCTGAATGTCGGAGAGGATGACGACCCGGTCGCCTTCCTTGACGAGCCCCATGGCGATCCCCGCAACAGGCCGCTTGATTGGGACTCCCGCGTCCATGAGCGCGAGCGTGGACCCGCACACGCTGGCCTGTGAAGTGGAGCCGTTCGATTCGAGCACTTCCGATACGAGCCGGATCGTGTATGGGAACGTCTCCTCATCCGGGATCATCGCCGCAAGCGCTCTTTCAGCAAGTGCACCGTGGCCTATCTCGCGCCGACCCGGACCCCTCATGGGCCGCACTTCCCCTACGCTGTAGGGTGGGAAGTTGTAGTGGTGCATGTAGCGCTTGGACTCCTCTTCACCCAGCCCGTCGAGGAGCTGCTCCTCCCCGATTGCCCCCAGCGTCACGCTGGTAAGCACCTGCGTCTGGCCCCGGGTGAATAGCCCTGACCCGTGCACTCTTGGAAGCACCCCAACCTCGCACGATATCGGCCGGATCTCGTCAACCCTGCGCCCGTCAGGCCGGTAACCCTCCTCAAGGATCATCTTCCTGACCTCTTCCTTGACGATCTTGTCAAGGACCATGGTGACGTCCTTCTCGTACAACGCGAAGTCGGCGCCGAGGCTCTCCCTCATCTCCTCGACCACAGCCATCTTTACAGCGTCGGTCCGTTCCTCGCGCGCAAGCTTGTCTTCGCTCTTGAGCGCGTCACGCAACTCGGCTGTGGCCCGCTCTCTCACCTTCGCCTCGATGTCCGGATCGGGCTTGTACAGGGTGACCTCTCGCTTGGGCTTCCCGCACACGGCCACGAGCCCTTCGATGAAGTCGACGATCCCTCGGATAGCCTCATGGCCGAACGTTATCGCCTCGAGGATGACGTCTTCGGGCACTTCGCTTGCGCCCGCTTCCACCATGAGGATGGCGTCTTTGGTTCCCGCAACCACAAGCGAGAGATCGCTCTTGAGGGATTGTTCGAGGGTCGGATTGATCACGAGCTGCCCATCGACCCTGCCGACTCGAACCCCGCCGATGGGCCCTCGGAACGGAATGTCGGAGATGCTAAGCGCGGCCGACGCGCCGATCATCGCCGTGACGTCGGGCTCGCAGTCCTGCTCCACCGACATCACCGTGCAGACCACCTGTACGTCGTGCCTGAACCCTTCGGGGAAGAGCGGCCTTATCGGCCTGTCGATCATGCGGGCTGACAGAGTGGCGACCTCCGAGGGCCTTCCCTCTCTCTTTATCCACCCGCCGGGAATCTTGCCCACAGCGTAGAGTCTCTCTTCATAGTCCACGAGAAGCGGGAAGAAGTCGATGCCTTCCCGGGGCTCCTTCGACATGCACGCTGTGACGAGCACGACTGTGTCGCCGTACCGGACTAACACAGATCCGTTAGCTTGTTTCGCAACCTTCCCGACCTCAAGCGAAAGTCTCCTCCCGCCCAGAATCATATCCAGGCAGTGGTGTTCCATTACAAATCGTTCCTCCTCAAGCTGTCGCTGCTACTTCCTGAGGCCGAGCCTATCGATGATGGCGCGATACCTTTCGATATCCTTCTCCTTAAGATAGTTAAGGAGATTGCGCCGTTGACCGACCATCTTGAGCAGCCCTCTTCTCGAATGATGATCCTTCCTGTGCTCCTTGAGGTGCTCCGTGAGGCTGTTGATCCTCTCGGTGAGGATCGCGATCTGCACCTCCGGAGACCCCGTGTCTTTCTCGTGAAGCCTGTACTTTTCTATGATCGCCTGTTTCTCGCCGGCGGGTAGAGCCACGCCGATCCACCTCCTTGAACCCTATCCCCCCATCGCCAAGAAACCCGTCGGAGGCTCGAGGAATCCTAGCGCTGGGTTCATCTTGTTCTGCGGCGGCATCGGGATTGCCGCCACGGACCAATTCTATCATACAACAGATCCGTTGTAAACGACGCGCGGCGCGCTCGCGGCTCACGGCTCCTGCGACTCCACCTCCGCGGCGCAGCCGCCATCTCGCCGCAAAGTGGGTGTGGGTCCCAAAGGTCCGACCCACTAAAGGTCACGCCTTCCGCAGTCAGCTTGGGGCCGTCTTGTCCCCGTTCACGCTCGCACCGGCCGCAGCGGCCATCGTCCTATCGTCAGTATTCCCCATGTGGAACGAAGAGAGCACCTTTCGAGCGTTCTTCACATCGTTGGCGATCTGGGACGCAAGGGCGAGCGGCGAGCTGAACCTCATCTCGTCGCGGAGCCTCTCGATGAAGGACACCCTCATGGTCTCGCCGTAGAGGTTGCCTGCGAAATCCATGACGAACACCTCGATGCCGGTGACCCGGCCGTCGAACGTGGGGCGCACGCCCACGTTGGCCACCGCCTGAAAGCATCCGCCCCTGACCTCCGCCAATACCGCGTATACCCCTCGCGCAGGAACGGCCATCGTCGAGCCGATCCCGATGTTCGCCGTGGGATATCCCAGGGTTCTGCCTCGCCCTTCGCCGGGAACGACCGCCCCCTTCACGGAGAACGGCCTGCCGAGCATGGCCCGTGCACCCGCCACGTCGCCCCGGGCAAGACGCGCCCTGATCTCTGTGCTGCCCACCGGCACGCCGCCGACGGAGACCGGCTGGGCGATCTCCACGTCAAACCCGTACTTCTGCCCGAGCTCAGCAAGGACGGTCGCAGTGCCGCGTGCCCGCCACCCGAAGGTGTAGTTGAACCCGACGACCGCCGCCGTCGCGCGTAGCCGGTCGACCAACACCTCGCGAACGAATTCTTCAGGCGTGGCGCGCGCGAACGCCTCGTCGAAACGCGCTACCACCGCAAGCTCGACCCCTGTCGCCTCGATGAGGGCCAGCTTGTCCCCAGTGTCCGTGAGCAGGGCAGGGGCGAGCTGGGGCCGGATCACTTGAAGCGGATGCTTATCGAAAGTGAAAGCCACGGCGCGTGCTCCACAGCGCTTCGCACGGACCACGCACCGCCTGAGTATCTCCTGATGCCCGAGGTGCACGCCGTCGAACATTCCGAGCGCGACTACAGACCTTGGAACATCGATGGCGTCAAGTTGCGCAAGATCCTGTACGACTCTCACTGAAGACCTCCTAGCCCCGGCTGGGCAATCCGTCGGCCTCTTGCCCGCGCCCAATCACCCAACAAACACCCTTATGGGGCGGATCATCGCCCGCCTCCCAGACATCTCCAGCTTCGCGACTCCGAGGAGCTCGCCGCCAGCCCCGTGCACTCTGACGATCCCTGCGGACGAGCGGTCGCACTCGCAGACCGTGTCCGCCTCCGGCCGCTCCTGGGTCACGCGTTCATGTTCGGCGGCCGAAAGCTCGACCTGCGCCCCGCATGCCACCTTCCGTGCGTCCTCGCCGCTCACCGCCACCGCGGGCAGGTGGGACAGCCCCGCGGCGATCGGCAACACGAGCGCGCGAAGGCGGCCCTCCCTCGCAAGCGCCTCGACCTCATCCAGGGTGTGCGCGTCCGCCAATGTGAAGCGTCCCACGCGCGTTCGCACGAGCGACCCCAGGTGAGCGCCGCAGCCGAGGGCTTCGCCGATGTCCGCCGCAAGCTGGCGGATGTAGGTTCCTGAGGAGCAGACGACGCTCAGAGTTACCCGGGCACCCACGGTGAGCGGGTCGTCCGGCCATGACTCGACACGGATGTCGTACACGGTTACGCGCCTAGGGGCGCGTTCGACCTCGATTCCCGCACGCGCAAGCTCGTACAGGCGTCGCCCTTCGTGATGCACGGCGGACACCATCGGTGGCACCTGAAGGATCTCCCCTGTAAATCGCCGGGTCACGTCTTCAAAGAAGGCCCTCGATACCTTGACCTCGCTTGCGACTTGAACGACCGTGCCGGAAGCGTCGTGAGTATCAGTGACAATGCCCAAGACCATCTCGGCCCTGTAGGCCTTCGGTAATCCGAGCATAAACCGCATGGCGGCGGTCGCCCTGCCGAGAAGCACGACAAGGACACCCGTGGCATCAGGGTCGAGCGTTCCTGCGTGGCCGACCCGCCTCTGCCCCGTGGCGCGCCTTATTCGCGCCACCACGTCGTGGGACGTCATCCCCCCGGGTTTGGCTATGACCAGAATCCCGTCGATGCCGTTCATCGCCACCCGGACCTACCTGGCCGCCATCATCTCGTATACCTTGCTCAGGACCATCTGCCGCGCATCCTCCAGAGAAGCCGCGTCCACGCTGCACCCCGCCGCTCTCGAGTGGCCGCCTCCGTCAAACGCCTCCGCAAGCGCGCTCACGTCGAAGTCTCCCCTAGACCTCATGCCAACGCGGATCTTGCCCTCCTCGCTTTCCCGAAAGAGGAGGGCCACCTCAACGCCCTTGACCATGCGGGGGTAGTTCACGAAACCCTCGGTCTGTCCCTCGTCGACGCCGAACTCCGAGAGCCACTCGCGCCTGATCTCAACCCACGCCACCTTGCCTGCGTCATCGATCTTCAGGGTATCAAGCACGCGGCCGAGCAGTTTAAGGCTGCTCAGAGTCTTGGTTTCGTACACTTGCTCGGAGATCCTGAAGGGCTCCGCTCCCTTTTCAACCAACCGCGCGGCGATGCGCAGGGTCGTCGGGGTCGTGTTCGAGAACCGGAAGAAGCCCGAGTCGGTCCCGAGGGCTGTGAAAAGGCAGGTCGCCATATCCCTATCGACAGGAACACGCATGGCGGTCAGGATCCTGTACACCTGCTCTCCGACGGCTGCCGCGCCCGGATCGACGTAATTGTACGTGCCGAACATCTTGTTCGTAACGTGGTGATCCACGTTGATCACAGGCGTGCCTGGAGGGATCTTCCCGGCGATGTCTTCGATACGATCGAGGTCGCTCGAGTCAAGGACCACGACCGCTTCGAACTCCCCTGCGATGCGGTCGGGCGTGACTATCCTGTTCGAACCAGGCAGAAAGCTCAAGCTGTCAGGCACCCCACCCGGACACGACAGGATGGAGCGCCTTCCGGTCTTCTGGAGCCCGAAGCCCAGGCCGAGCGTGGAGCCGACAGCGTCCCCATCAGGCAGCACATGAGTCGCTACTAGAAACGTGCGATAACGCGTGAGGATGCGCGCGATGTCCTCGTGACTCTCCACTAGTCTCGGCCCTCCTCTTCCTTTCCCGTCTCTTTCTCGCTTTGGATCTCCTTAAGGAGCTCGAACACCCGCGCCCCGCGCTTTATCGACGTATCGTAGCGGAAAACGATCTCGGGAGTGTGCCGCAGCCTGATACGCCGCCCTATCTCGCTACGAACGAACCCGGTGGCGCTCTCGAGAGCCGCCATTGTCTCGTCAACCTGAGCCTTATCGCCCATAACGCTAACGAAGATCTTCACGTGCCGCAGGTCGTCCGATACCTCCACATCGGTGACGGTCGCGAACCCCAGCCTCGGGTCCTTGATTTCACGAGCCAGGATGTCCGCGACCTCGGAACGGATCGCTTCCGCAACTCTCTCAACCCTGAGTCGAGCCATCTCCCATCACCTTCCGGTGGTCAACGGTGGTCCTCAAATGATGGTCCTCTCCCAATTCGTGACCTCGAGGTCCGCATCGGTCTCGACGTCGCGCAGCACACGCGAGAGAACGCTGTCCACGAGCCTCGCCTCGTTGGAGACGCAGGCGACCCCGAGCGTGCAGCGCTGCCAAAGGTCACAGTCGGCTATCTCCGCAATAGCCACGTTGTGCCTTGCCCTCACCCTGTCGCAGACTCTCTTGACGACGCGTCGCTTGTCCTTAAGAGAGGTCGCCCCGCCTATGAAGAGCTCGAGCTTCAGAATGCCTACTATCATCGCACCCTTCCGACTCACCTGCAACCCCTCCGAAGCATCGGCACGGACCCGGCTGCACGGCCGCGAACCGCGAGATCACGCGTCCGCGCAGCCCCTAGAGCTCTCGGCGGGTCTCCTCCACCGTGAAAGCCTCGATGACGTCGCCTTCCCTGATGTCGTGGAAGTTCGCAAGGCCGATCCCGCACTCGTACCCCGTGGCCACCTCGGGGACGTCGTCCTTGAACCTTTTCAGCGATTCGATCCGGCCCTCGTGGATGACCACGTTGTCGCGGAGGACTCGTGCCAACGCGTCGCGTGTGATCTTGCCCTCGCTTACCTTGCACCCAGCCACGACACCAACCTTGGGTACATGGAAGGTAGCCATGACTTCGGCGCGCCCGACGGTCACCTCGCGCCTCTCAGGCTCGAGCAAACCTTCCATGGCGGCCTTCACATCGGCCGTGGCGTCGTAGATGATGCGGTAGAGTCGGATATCCACGCCGTCACGCTCGGCCATCTTCTTCGCGTTGGCATCAGGCCGCACTTGGAACCCGATGATGATGGCACCTGATGCGGATGCCAGCATGACATCGCTCTCGGTGATCGCACCCACGCCAGCATGGATCACGTTCACCTTCACCTCGTCGGTGGAGAGGTGTTCCAGCGACTGGCGGAGCGCCTCGACCGATCCTTGCACGTCAGCCTTGATGATGAGATTGAGCTCTTTCACCTCACCTTCTTTGATCTTGCCGAACAACGCCTCCAGGCTGACGGGGCGGGCTCCCTGGATCTCCTCCGCCCGCTTCCTCTCAAGGCGTCTCGCAGCGAGCTGCTTGGCCAGCTTGTCTTCGGACACAACGTGAAGCACGTCGCCGGCCTGTGGCACCTCCGAGAACCCAAGCACCTCCACGGGCATGGAGGGCCCTGCGGCTTCGACCGGCTTCCCCTGGTCGTCGGTCATGGCCCGGACCTTGCCGAATACTTCGCCGGCAACGATGGGATCGCCCACGCGAAGCGTTCCCTTCTCCACGAGCACGGTGGCAACCGGTCCCCTTCCTCTGTCGAGCCGCGCCTCTATTACGGTGCCCTTCGCCGGTCTATTCGGGTTGGCCTTCAGCTCCCTCATATCCGCAACCAGCAGGATCATCTCCAAGAGCTCCTCTATGCCCTGCTTGCGGAGGGCGGATATCTCCACGGTGACCGTGTCGCCGCCCCATTCCTCGGGCACGAGACCCTGCTGGGCGAGCTCCTGCTTGACCCTGTCGGGCTGGGCGTTCGCCTTGTCTATCTTGTTTATCGCGACCACGATCGGTACCTTGGCCGCCCTGGCGTGATTAATGGCCTCCACGGTTTGCGGCATCACGCCGTCATCAGCTGCCACCACAAGCACCGCTATGTCTGTCACCTGAGCGCCGCGCGCGCGCATCGCCGTGAACGCCTCGTGACCGGGCGTGTCTATGAAAGTGATCTTCCTGCCGCCGAGCTCCACTTGGTACGCGCCGATGTGCTGCGTTATACCGCCGGCCTCCTGCGCGGTTACATTGGTTTGGCGAATCGCGTCGAGAAGCGAGGTCTTCCCATGGTCAACGTGTCCAAGCACCGTAACCACGGGCGGCCTCGGCTGGAGAGCCTCCGGAGCGTCAGGAACGTCCTCGATCCCGAATTCGCGAGCCTCCTTCTGCTCCAGCGGCTCGACATCAAAGCCGTGCTCATCAGCGACCAAGCTCGCAGCGTCGAAATCGATCTCCTGGTTTATGGTGGCAAGGACTCCCATGGTCATCAGAGACTTGATCACCTCGGCAGAGCCGATACCGAGCTTCTCGGCAAGCTCGCCAACGGTGATCCGGGGCGGGAGCGCGATCTTAGTTTGCTTCTTCGGGTGCTCCCGTCTCTTCGCAGCTGTCGCCGGCTGCACGGTGGCTCCTCGTTTGGGCATCCTCGCTCTGATGATAGCCTCCGCTCTCGCCTCACGCAGCTTCTCAGCGCCCTTGCCGGTCTTGATGAGCTCGAGCCTCCGTTCCGTTGGGCGCTCTCTCCGGTCCTTGCGCTCGTCCTTGTGTTCCCTTCTCGTCTCGGGCTTCTCGCGCCGCTCGACAGGCGCGGCCGAAGGCTTCTTAGCCTCCGGAGCCGCCGGACCTTGGTGACCACCATGGGCAGGACGGGGCCGCGCCTCCGCGCCTGCCTCAACACCTGCCGACGGACGGACTGACTCAGGGCGCTTGACCGCGGGCTGTCTTGGACCGCGCTGGCTCGAGGGGCTCTCGGCAGCCGCCGAGGGTTGCGGCTTCTCCGCACCCCGGACATGCTCGACCGCGCCCGCCGCGCCGGCTCGCTCTTCCTCAGGAGGCGTAAGCCCGGCGGCAGACAGAGCTTCCTGGTGAACCTTTTCAGCCGGTGCGGCGCTCGCGCCGGTCGGTGCGGGAGCGCTCGCGCTGGCGGAAGCTGCGGCCTTTGCGGTAGTCTCTCCCTCGCTTCCGGTCACCCGCACAACCTCTGGGGCCTTCTCCGGTGCCTTTGCGGCAACCTCCGGTGTCTCAGGCACAGCCCCGGCAGGGGCCGGCGCCTGAGGAGCAGGAGTCGTCGCGACCTGCGCAACCTGCGGAGTAGGCTTTTCCGGCTGTTTCCTGTGCACAGCCGCGTCAGCGCCCGCAACAACGGAAGGAGACGCGGAGGCGGTCCCAGCGGCTGTCTCCGGCGCCCGACGCTCCGGTGGAGGGGGCGGCACACTGGGGCGAATCTGCCGCGGCCTCCTCAGGACATCGGGTCTGCCATGCGCAGCACCGGGAGCCGTAGCAGGCCTCACGGTCGAGGCGCCAGCTCCAAGACCAGGCCGGGTGGGTTGAGCCTGTGGCCTCACCCCGGCACCGGGCACCGTGGGAGCGATCTGCGTCGGCCAATGCCTTGCCGGACCTGGCTTTTGAGCGACGGATGGAGCCCCTGCTGGAGTCCACCGCCGGTCCTCGCGGTCATGAGGCCGTCCGTGTGCCGCTCCAGGTCTCGTCTCGCCAGCCGGTCTCGGCGCCCAGCCCGGCCTCTGCGCAGATACGGGCAAGGCACCGGGATGACCTCCCCTCGCGTCGCCCGCAGTGGGACGAGGCCTGGCCGGACCGTGTGCCGACACGCCTCCGCGTGAGGCGGTCGGCCTCGACAGAGGCACGGGCTTCGGCTTCGGTTTCGGCTTCTCACGGGCCGGCTGCTGCTCTTTCGGCGTCGGCTTCTCCTCCTCCGCGGCTGGCTGAGCACGTCCCGCGGCCGCGTTCTCGGGCTCCTTTCGCCCTTCCTTCTCCGCAAACCTGTTCTTTATGAACCTGACTACGTTGTCCTCCAGGGCGCTCATATGGTTCTTGTCGCGCACGCCCGACTCGGCGAGGAGATCAAGGATCTCCTTGCTGTTCTTGCCAAGCTCGCGTGCGAGCTCGTATACCCTGGTCTTCTTCCCCATACACCCACCACCTTCAAATCTTAGCGGCCTTCGGCGGGAGGCTTTCCACTCGTGAGCGAGGAGATCTCACGCATGAGGCTCTCCACCACTCCTTCTGGCACAGAGGCCTCGAGAGCTGCATCCAGCCGTTTGCCCTTCAACGCTAGCTCGAGGCACTTCGGGTCGGGGCAGATGTATGCCCCCCGCCCTGAGCGTTTCCCGGTGGGGTCCACCTCGATGACACCCTCCGGTGTGCGCACGATCCTGACGAGCTCCCTCTTGGGTCGGACCTGTCTGCATCCCACGCACGTACGCTGGGGAACCTTCTTCACTCTCTGCTGACGCGCCTTACCTCTCGCCATTGCGGCAATCCACCCGCCCCGCCTCACAGATCTACGTCCAGGTCCAGGTCATCGTCGAAATCGACGTCACGCTTGGACTTCTTCGGCACGCGGGTCTTCTTCGGTATCTCCTCGTCCAAGACCTCGTCTCTCTTCGCTTTGTCTTTCTTCTTGCGCCGGCCCGTAGTACCTTCGCCCGGGCCTTCCTTCTCCACCTGTTCGCCGCCCCTACCCGATGCTTCTGCGCCTGATGCTTCTGCGCTCGTTTCGGTGACAGGCTCCGGCCGCTCAACCTCCTGCTCGTTCGCCTCGGACGAACCCGCAAACGCGCCCGCCTCAGCGGATCTCGGGCCTGAAAGCTCTACCGCCCGCTGCGATTCGGCAAGGCCTGCGGTCTCCCCGGCCTCGGCAGCCTCTCCGGTCTTGGGCTCGTCGTGAGCAGGCGCGGCTACATCCGGAATCACGTCTGGCGTCGCAGGCGGCAACTCTATCTCAGGCTGGGCCCGGCCTGCCGTCTCGGGCGCGGCCGGGCTCTCCGGCACGCCCTCGCAGGCCTCGGCGCGTGGCTCCTGCTCCCGCGCGGCCTCCTCTGCGGCCAGGCGTTCCTCTTCCTCCTCGAGCGCTCGGGCCTGCGAGTCGCTCTTGATGTCGATCTTCCACCCCGTGAGCTTGGCCGCGAGCCGGACGTTCTGGCCTTCCTTTCCGATCGCCAGGGAGAGCTGGTTGTCAGGCACGATCGCCCTGGCGATGTGGTTCGCCTCGTCGACGCGCGTCAAGATGACGCGTGCGGGACTCAGAGCGTTGGACACGTAAATGCCCGGATCATCATGCCATTGAATGATGTCTATCTTTTCGCCCCGCAGCTCAGCGACGATCTTCTGGACCCGCATCCCCCGGGGGCCAACGCAGGCGCCTACGGCGTCCACATTCGGGTCATACGAAAGCACCGACACCTTGGCCCTGCTGCCAGCCTCTCTCGCAATGCCTTTTATCTCCACGGTCCCATCGTATACCTCAGGCACTTCGAGCTCCAACAGCCTCTTGAGAAGCCCTGGATGGCTCCGCGAGACGACCACCTGAGGCCCTTTGGGCGTCTTTCTCGCCTCCACGATGTAGACCTTGATCCTGTCGCCGAATGAGTAGTTCTCCCGTTGCACCTGCTCAGATGGTGGCATGACGGCCTCCACTCGGCCAAGGTCGACGATGACGTTGCGCATTTCCCGTCGCTGCACGATCCCCGTCACCACGTCGCCTTCCCTATTGCTGTACTCCTCGTAGATGACACCCCGCTCGGCCTCGCGGATCTTCTGCACCACCACCTGCTTGGCGGTCTGTGCCGCGATGCGCCCGAATTCACGGGGCGTGACCTCGACCTCGAAGACGTCGCCGATCTGGTGCGTCGGATCGACCGCCCGGGCCTCGTCCAGCGATATCTCCTGCCTGGGGTCCCGCGGCACCTCCACGACGTTCTTGTGAGCGTAGACGTTGATATCACCAGTTTCAGGGTCTATCTTCACCCTGACGTTCTGGGAAGAGCCGTAGTTGCGCTTGAACGCGGAGACCAGCGCTGTCTCAATTGCCTCAAGCAGCGCAGCGCGCGGGATCCCCCGTTCTTTCTCAAGTTGCGTGAGCGCCTGAATGACCTCCGAATTCATCGTAACCCTCCTCGCCACCCGGCGAATTATCCCGTATTCCGTATCACAAGCCGCAAAATGCGGGCATTCCGCCCGCCCACCGAAGACCACGATCCAGGTCTACCCGCAGCCCAAGGCCCCAAGGCCCCAAGCAGGTCACCGGAAGTCCGCCGCGCCGCTTCTCGGCGCACAAGTCCCGCTCAGGGTCGCCGGCCTTGCTCTCCAGCTCCAGGCCTTGCCCTCCAGGGAGAAGACGCCTGCGGTGCGCCTCACCGAATCTCGCGCACGCTCCGCCCGAATTCCAGCCGCCCGGCCGTGCGAGCACCGGCAATCCTGGTACCGCCAAGAACCCCACAAGAAAGAGATGAAAACCCGTGGCACCGTGCCGCTCAGACGCCTAGACCTCCACAACGAGCCTCGCGTGGCTGATCTTCTCGCGTGGCACCTCCACCGTGCGCTCTCCCGTGTCGAGCCTGACCTTCCCGTCGGCCACGCCTAGAAGCCGGCCTTCAAGCGACTTCCTCCCGTCTACGGGCGCATAAGTCGTGATGAGCACCATGCGCCCGCAGAACCGCTCGTAATCACTCTCCCGCCTCAAAGGCTTCTCCCCCGAGGACGAGACCTCCAGCACGTAGCTCTGGGGGATCGGATCAAGCTCGTCCAGCTTGGCGCCGAGCTCGTTGTTGAGCCACTCGCAATCATCCATGGACACTCCCTCGGGCCGGTCGATATATACCCTGAGGTACCACTGCCCGCCTTCGCGGACATATTCCACGTCTACGAGCTCAATCCCTTTTCCGTCCAACATCGGTCGCAGGATCTCCGTGACCAGATTCTCGACGTCCTGAGCTTTCACGTGATTTCCTCCTCTGCTCGAACCCACAATTCGAACGCACAATGCAGGCCTCACGAGCCTGGTCTTCATCCCGGGCCGGGCCGCGTCGTCCAGGATGAAGCCAAACCACCTCACAACACGAGAGAGTGGGTTTCCCCACTCTCCACAATTGCTGCGACGTTCACAGCGCGAAGGCTCTGCCTTAGTATAACACACCAAGCGCCGCCGCGCAACAACAGAGGGCCGCAGGGGCGGCAAGGGGCCGCAACCTGCACGGATACAAAGCTCCAAGACCGTGTGTAAGGTCGCGAGGATTCCAAAGCGGCTGGCGGAACGAGCTACGGTGCGCCTGAAGGCCACTGGGCGGCGTGAGAGCTGTGGAGAACGCCCCTCGAACGGTCTCCATCTATCGCAGGGGAAGAAATCCGCGCGCAGAGCATATGATCGCTGTGACACGGCACAAAGCATCGGAGGCTTGTGGGATGGCAGAGGAAAACAAAGTGGTTGCGGCCATGGCGTGTCTCAGGGCAGCTGGCGCGCTCGTCGAGATCCTCGGCGCGCTGCTCATGCTCAAGTGCAGCCGGGTCTCTGCAGCCCTAAGGATCAACGCCGTTGTGGGGCTCCTGGGCCCCGCCGTCGTTGCGCTCGTGTGCGCGCTGGGGCTCTCGGGCATCGCGGGTCGCGTGTCATGGGTGAAGATGTTTATCATCCTCTGTGGCTCCATGCTGATCGTGGCAGCAACTAGGTAGTCCTGGCCCGGTGCGCGCCCCGGACGCCATTCTCTTGAAATCAAGCAGGTCCAAGTGTAGAATAAGGAAGGCAACAGAAGATTGGACGAGCGTTCGATAACAGGGAGGAGATGTTTTTGAAGAGATACCGGACGGAAGATCTCCGGAACGTGGCCCTCATCGCCCATGGCGGGGCGGGTAAGACCAGCCTTGCCGAGGCGATTTTGTTTGACGCCGGCGCGATCGACAGGCTCGGTAAGGTCGACGATGGAACCAGCACGATGGACTATGACCCGGACGAGATCAGACGGAAGATCTCCATTTCCACCTCAGTAGCTCCCCTCGAGTGGAAGGGCGTCAAGATCAACCTCATCGACACCCCCGGGTACGCGGACTTCATAGGCGAGGTGAAGAGCGGGCTGCGCGTGGCGGACGCGACGCTCGTGGTTGTTTGCGCCGTCTCCGGCGTCGAGGTGGGAACAGAGAACGTGTGGAAGTTCGCCGACGAGCGGCAGCTTCCCAGGGCCATCGTCGTCACGAAGCTGGACCGCGAAAACGCCGATTTCTTCAAAACCGTCGATGCTCTGCGAAGCACGTTCGGCAATCGTTGCGTCCCTGTTCAAATCCCCATAGGGTCTCAGGACAGCTTCCGAGGAGTGGTTGACCTCATCACGATGAAGGCTGTCGTGTACGAGGACGGGTCGGGCACCAAGTTCAAGGAAGCGGATGTGCCCGGAGAACTCGCCGGGCGGGCGCAGGAGCTCCGGGACACGCTCGTCGAGATCGCAGCGGAAAGCGACGACGAGTTGATAGAGAAATACCTCGAGGGCAACGAGTTATCCCAAGAGGAGATCGTGAGAGGGCTCAGGGCTGGGGTGATGCAGGGAAAGGCGTACCCGATCCTGTGTGCATCTGCGCTGCGGAACATCGGCGTTCAGCCTCTCATGGACGCCATCGTGTCCCTGTTGCCTTCACCTGCGGACGCCGGCGCAGTTGAGGGTCAAGTGCCGGGGTCCGGAGAGAAAGCCGAGAGGCCTCCCGAGGACACCGCGCCGCTCGCGGCCCTCGTATTCAAGACCACGGCGGACCCGTTCGTGGGCAAGATCAGCATGTTTAGGGTTTACTCCGGCACGCTCAGATCAGACTCCCAGGTGTACAACATCACCAGAGACGCGCAGGAGCGTATCGGCCAGGTTTTCTTCATGAAAGGAAAGCAGCAGGAGCCCGCGGGTGAGGTGGGCGCTGGCGATATCGCGGCCGTGGCGAAGCTTTCGGTGACGGGCACCGGTGATACGTTTACGGACAAGGCGAACCCAATAGTGCTCCCGGCAATAGACTTTCCCAAACCCACGCTGGCGATGGCCATGAAGCCCAAGAGCAAGGGTGATGAGGACAAGATCAGCAGCGGACTTGCGAGGCTCGCCGAGGAGGATCCCACGGTCGTCGTCAGGCGGGACGTTGAGACGTCCGAAACCATAGTTGAGGGCATGGGTGAGGTTCATATCGAGGTCATCGCGGAGAAGCTGAAGCGCAAGTTCGGCACAGACGTCGTCCTCGAGACGCCGAAGGTGCCCTATCGCGAGACCATTCGTGGCACCGCAAAGGTCGAGGGCAAACATAAGAAACAGACCGGCGGCCGAGGCCAGTACGGGCACGTGTTCCTGGAACTTGAGCCGCTGCCGCCCGGCGGAGAGTTCGAGTTCGTTGACAAGATCTTTGGAGGCGCTGTGCCCAGGCAGTACATCCCCGCGGTAGAAAAGGGCGTCAGAGAGGCTCTCCAGGATGGGGTGCTCGCGGGTTACCCGATGGTTGACATCAGGGTCACCCTTTACGATGGTTCGTATCACCCAGTAGACTCGTCCGAAATGGCCTTCAAGATCGCGGCGTCAATGGCGTTCAAGAAAGGCGCCCTCGAGGCACACCCGGTGCTGCTCGAGCCCATAATGAACGTCCAGGTCGTGGTGCCTGAAAGCCAAATGGGGGATGTCATGGGTGATCTCAACAAGAGGCGTGGGCGGATCATGGGCATGGAACCGCACGGTAGATACCAGGTCATCAAGGCGCAGGTGCCCATGGCGGAGATGTTCAAGTACGCCATAGATCTGCGCTCCATCACGGGCGGCCGTGGGTCTTACTCCATGGAGTTCTCTCATTACGAGGAGGTTCCCGCACAGATCAGCCAGCAGATAATCGAGAAGGCGAAGAAAGAGAAGGAACAGCAGGGTTGATGGATAGCGTAGGCGGCACGCCACAACGCGGCGCCGTGCTCTAGCTGTTCTGAACGCCATCTCTTCACGCGACAACATCGGGGAGCTTGCCTCGGGCAGGCTCCCCGATAGCATGATCGGGCCCGTATAATAGCGAGGGCTGCAGGGAATACGAAAACCAGGCGCGGGTTGCGAATTGGACCTAGGAGGTAGGGCTCATGCCTCTTCTCACTTATGATTCGCCCAACACCACCAGGGTTTTCGGAAGAGGACCGTATCAAACGAACGTCGCGGTAACGCAGCTTGTGTTCGGACGGCGATCCAATGCGGTGATACTCGCAAGCTCGGAGCATCCCTTGGACGCCGTGGCAGCCCTGTCGCTCGTCCATCAGCCGATCGACGGACCTGTGCTCCTTAGCCACCCGGGTGGTCTCGACCCCGTCGTCTTGGACGAGGTGCGGAGACTGGCACCAATCGGGGCAGAGGGACTTGCCCAGGTGATCATGATCGGGGCGCTCGACAGCGCGATTGAGCAGCAAGTGGCTTCCCTTGGCCTGTCGGTCATGAGGCTCACCGGTATCAATGCGTACCACACGGCGGCGGAGATCGCAAGGTTTCTTGGCTACCCTCGCGACGTGATGCTGTTGTCGGGGGAACACCCGCTTTCCGGCCTGTGCGCAGGCGCAATGGCGGTGCACGGTGGCGTGCCGGTGCTGTTTACGCTCAAGGATGCCCTGCCACAGGAAACGGTTGCCGCGTTACGCGCCTCAGGAACGTCCACGAACGTCTTCATTATCGGGAGCCGGGAGCTGATATCGGACAAGGTCGAGGAGACGGTGCGCGACCTCACCACGGGGACGGTTGGACGAATCTCGGCTGAGGACCCGTTCGAGCTCGCCGTAAGGTTCGCGAAGTACCGTTCAGCAGACGGAAGGTTCGGATTTGGAAAGAACGACAAACAGGGCCATGCGTTCACCTTCGTGAACCCGGGGAGATGGCAGGACGCGATATCCGGTGCGATCCTAGCGCACATGGGGAAACACACCCCGCTCCTTTTCTGCCGCCGGGACGACCTCCCTGCGGTCGTCCGCGACTACCTCCTTCGGATCAACCCGGCGCAGGGCAGGCCGGAGCCTCCCTTCATGCACGCGTTCATCGTGGGAGATCTCGACGCCATATCCGCGTCGGTGCAACTTGAGATAGACGAGACGATATCCATAGACAGAAAGGCTGATCACGAAGTCGTTCACACTGTCGCACCAGGCGACAACCTTCTCCAAATCGCAAGGCGCTATGGCGTCCCGATCCGCGACATCGCCAGCGCGAACCAACTGTCGGGCGAGACCGGCCTTGCGCCTGGATCGCGACTGCTCATTCCCTATTCGGTGACGGGGTCGCCTCCCGCGCCGCCAGCGCAGGAGCTTCACTGAACCCGATCCCGTCGGATCGTCGCCCTAGATATACCGCTACAAGCTCGGGCTGCTTTTGAGCGCGCGAGCGCGAACCCTGCCTGGGGTCGCCGGTTTGCCCCTCCCCTCCGGGAATGGCGCGCTTGCGGCGTCCCTCGTTCGGATTTGACGTGCAGGTTAGCAGACTCTCTGCGCCCCATCCTGCAGGCATTGGCAATCCTAGCCTACTCAAGCAATGATACGAAAACCTGTAGCGCCATGCTCAGAATCTGTACACGAGGGTGATTCCGGATTCGAACCCGTGGAGGTTTTTCGCCGGTCTGAGAGGGTACTCCCGGCGCTTGATCTCGGCCTCGTAGGCCACGTCAAGATCGCGTGACAGGGAGTAGGAGAGTCTCCACGTGGCCGTTGCCTCGTGATAATCGCCATCTCTTTCCCCCGAGTCGGTGTAACCCCTTTGGACGAACGCGCATCCGGCCCGCAAGGAGAGGTTCTTGCTCAGGGAGGTCTCCGCTTCGGCTCCAACGCTGCGAGCCTTGTACTCGTTTTTCGGGGACGCAGGCGCCTTGCGCTCGAACAACGCCCCTTCAAGAGTAAGGGTGCCAAGCACCGTCTTCTTCAGGCCGAGAGATATGGAGAGCTCGCGGTCGTGGTGGTCCTTCGCTGCCGCGAACGGGAACCGCTTGTCTACGTCGGAAAGCGCCACGTCTACCGAAAGGCGCGCCACAGGGTCCCACGACAAGGCGACCTCTCGGGTCGTTTGGTCGTAGGTTCGCCCCGTGGACTCGGGGTACATCGCGCGTTTTCGCTCGATTCTGACCCGCCCCTCCAGAGCCTTGGCCCGTTCGCCCGCAAGCTCGAGCCAGCATGCCGTGGTGGCCGAGCTCTTCTTCGGTTCGACCCAGTAATCCCTGCTAACAACGTCGAAGCCCGCCAGAACCGACACCTGTGATACCGGGGCCATCTTCAACTCGCCTGCCACTTCCCGGCGTTCGTGGTCGCTCTCAGGTCGGGCTGGATACGCGGTTTGCTCTCGTTCCCACGCAAGGTTCGCGGACAATCCGGTGGCAAGAGGCTTCCACCCGAGCGCCGCCCTGACAATCGTCGAGATGCATTCCCTCCCCTGGCCGGCAGAGTCATCGGACTCGACCGTTCTGCTCTTCCTGGCGTCAAGGTCCAGGCTGAGCCCTCCCCCCATCTTGGCTGCAAGGGCCGCGGCCGCGTAGCCCAGCGCGCCGCGCCCGTCTGGAGCAGGCCGTGCGCCAAACGCGACATCGCACGACATCCCGCCGACGGACGGCAGGCGGAGCTTGCCGTCGAACGCCATGTCCAGCTTCATCCCATGGTTCGCGGGATCCTCGTGGAAAGAGAGGACCTCCAGCGTGAACTTGCCGCTTAGTCGCGCCGCCCCCAGTATCCACCAGCCGCCGGGATTTTCGTCGCCCGCCGCCGTCGCCTCTCCCGGAAAACAAGTCAACCACACCGCGAGTGCACACGCGACCACGCAGCCCAGCCTGATAACGCCCGCCTTGTTACTACCCATGCCCGCCGTTGCCTCCCCGAAAGTGCTGAGGGCCGAAGCGCGCAGCCTGCGTCGGCCCCTACTGACCGATGGCCTCCGCTGACTCATGGACAGGTGTCTCCATAATACCATGACCTGCCATGGATGCCAATCCCACTTTCGGGTGATTCTCCCTTGCACTGGCAACGGCTTCTCGCCGCCAAGTAAATGCAAAGACCCCCCGACGCAGCAGACATGCGCGCATCGGGAGGCCTTTTAAGCGCCGACTTGACTCGTCTCTATCTAAGTATGTCGCCAAAAGTGCGCGCTACTCTCCGGCGGAGGGGATCCTGTCTAAGGCTATCGGCCTTGCCCTCCGGGGACCGCGCGCTTACAGCGCGCCTCGTTCGAATTCGGCGCGCAAGCCTGCCGAATTCTCCACGCCCCGTCGTGCAAGCACCGGCAACCCTAACGCCGTCAAGAAAGGAGACGAAAACTTACGGCGCCATACTTAGAGCAGATCGCCACAAGCTCGCCATACTTACATCGCAACGCTAACGTCCTGTCCGCGATTGCCGCTGCCGTCCTCAGGGGGACGGCGCGCTCACGGCGCGCCGCCTCGTCAGGATTCGGGGCCTTGAGGCGCACTTGCGCCATACTCCATGCTCCCAAGCCGTGCAAGCACTCGCAACAATCCAGGCGTCCCGGGAACGGGAGGCGAGGATTCCCGGCTCCGCAAAACCCAGAGCCTCACCTATTTGCGCTTCTTCACAAGGCCCAGCGCCACAGCTTTTGCATAGTCCTTGCAGTGCTCGCAGTCCTTCCAGCAATCCAAGCACCCCTCGTCGGAATCCCAGCAGTTGTCGTGCCTGGCGTAAACAGGACAAATGAGGTAAAGGCTCGCAGGACACCCTCTCAACTGCCTGCAGCTTCTCAGGCTGGCAACGGACACTCCTTCCGGGAGCTCGACCTCGGCCACGCGTTATCACCCTTTCATGGCAGTTGGCCCAGATGTTTCCCCCGGTGGGAGTGTATCACAGGGCACCGCACGCGTCAACTTGGCCGCCGCCCAGCCCCACCGCCTTCGGCCGCGTGCTGCTGGCTTCCTGGCCTCATTCGCCGGTGTGCCCTCTACACGAGATGAGCTCTCGTTTCGTTGCATGGCGGTGTGCGGCTGCCGACGCCTGCATCACGGGTCTAGAGGATTTGCCCAGCTCGTGCGCGGAATTCGGGCGAAGCTCGCCCCGAGTGCGCCGTCCCCGGAGTGCAACGCCAGCACCCCCGCCACGACCACCGCTCCACAATGCAGCGCCGACTTCCGGCGATATGCTTAGAACAGCCTGCCCGTGAACCTTTCCACGATTATCTCTTCCAGGGTCGGATGCCCGATCTCCTCGAGCTCATACCGCACCCGGAGCGCTGGCTTGGTTATGTTTATCACGCGGCGTAGATCGATAGGCGTGCCGATGACAACTACGTCCGCGGGTGTCCTGTTGATCGTCTCCTCCAATTCCCTTATTTGCTCCCTCCCGTAGCCCATGGCCGGCAGCAATGGTTCCAGCTCGGGGTATTTCCTCAAGGCGGCCTTGATGGAGCCAACGGCGTAAGGCTCCGGATCCACAAGCTCCGCTGCTCCATGGCGTCTAGCCGCTATCACGCCCGCGCCGTAGGTCATGCCACCGTGGGTAAGGGTAGGACCATCCTCGACCACGAGCACTCTCTTTCCGCGTATCATGTCGCCCTGTTCGAGCACGACCGGGGATGCCGCGCGGATGACCACAGCCCCCGGATTGATCTTCCTCACCGCGGCCTCGACCCGGTCCACATCGTCGGGTTTCGCGGTGTCGACTTTGTTCAGGATGACCACGTCAGCCATGCGGAGATTGGTCTCGCCTGGGTGAAACGATGTCTCGTGCCCGGGCCTGTGCGGGTCGGCAAGGGTGATCAGGAGGTCCGGCTCATAGAATGGCATATCGTTGTTGCCGCCGTCCCAGAGCACAACCTCTGCCTCTTTCTCCGCCTCCCGCAGAATCGCGCCGTAATCGACGCCGGCGTAGACCACGAACCCCCTCGCGATGTGCGGCTCGTACTCTTCGCGCTCCTCGATCGTGGTGTCGTATCTGTCGAGGTCCTCAAACGTTGCAAACCTCTGCACCCTCTGCTTTATCAGGTCGCCGTACGGCATGGGATGCCGGACCACAACGGTCCTTTTCCCGTGTCTCTTCATGATCTCCGTCACCCTGCGCGTCGTCTGGCTCTTGCCAACACCCGTCCTCACAGCCGTTACCGCAATGACGGGCACCTGCGACCTCAGCATCGTGGTGGTGGGGCCCATAAGCCTGAAGTCGGGCCCCTTCGCAAGCGCGACCGACGCCTTGTGCATCACGTCCAGGTGAGAAACGTCACTGTACGCGAACACAACCTCGTCCACGCCGTGCTTCTCTATGATGGCCGGGAGCTCTTCCTCGGAGAGGATCGGGATCCCGTCCGGGTAACCGTCGCCCGCGAGCTCGGGCGGATATCGTCTCCCCTCGATGTTCGGGATCTGTGTCGCGGTGAACGCCACCACCTCGTACTCTTGGTTGCCGCGGAAGAATGTGTTGAAATTGTGGAAGTCACGCCCAGCGGCGCCCATGATCACTACCTTGGTCTTGTTGGCCACTTGAGACCTCACTCCCGTCTTTTCTTGAATGATATGGGCTCTCGCGAACGCCATGACAGCCCGCGAGCCCCAAGCTCCGAAGCATTATCGCTACGGCGGCGTCTGGATGGAATCTCGCAAGCACGCCGCATGATGCCATCACGTAGTCCCTGTCTATCACGCACCTCGCGTCAGGCGGCGGAAGGAGCCGGGTGTCACCCCGTCGCCCTTTCGCGCCCTCCAATATGAACCCGCCGCCCGGCAGCCTCGCCACCGCCCCGCCGGTCCCGATGATCCACTTGACCTTCGTCAGGTCCTTTCCCTCGGCCACCGTCACCCTGCCGAGCGGGCCGTACAGGTGCCGGACTTGGCCCGCATGGCGCCGAACTGCTATCTGCGCGGCCTCCGCGGCGAGCGCACGTGCAAACCGAAGCCCCTTTTCCGTCGAAGGCACCGGCTCGAGCTCCTGCAGCGCCTCGACGGGATCAAAGCCAAGACCCTGTGCAAGCTTATCGGGACCCACGAGGTCGACAATGTTCGACGCGTTGATGAAAACGCCCAGATCGCCCTCAACCGTGCGCTTGGCAACAGGCTCTGGGCTCGTCAGGATCTTCGCGACCTCTTCCGATCCTTCGGTCACCGAGTGCACGTCAGTGGTCGCTCCCCCCACATCGATGACCACCAGGTCCCCAATCGCCTCATACAGCAGCTTGGCTGCAGCCATCACCGCACCGGGCGTTGGCATGATCCCGCTGCTCACCACCTCGCGCACGCGGGCCATTCCGGGAGCGGTCACGATGTGCTCCTCGAACACCCTCTGGATCGCCCGCCTTGCAGGCTCGATGTTCAGGACGTCTACCCGAGGGTACACGTTCTCGACGATCGTGACCGCCGTCCCGGCCCCGTCGAAAATGGCCTTTACCTCGCCCTGGATAGCTCTGTTGCCCGCGTATATCACGGGCGCGCCCATGCGCGCCGCAGCGATGAGCCGGGCGTTGCGAAGAACCGTGTCCCTCTCGCCGAAATCCACACCCCCGGCGAGCAGGATGATGTTCGGCCGAACCTCGCGGAGCCTGGCCAGGTCGGTGTCAGACAGCGGTCCCGCGGTCACCATCCTCAGGATCGCGCCGGCCCCGAGCGCGGCTTCCTTTGCCGCCTTGACCGTCATGTCGTATACGAGCCCGTGGACGGTCATCCTGAGGCCACCCGCCGCGCTCGACGTGGCGAGGAGCAACTTGTACCCTACTTTCTGCGCGCCGAGACAGCGAGCGAGATCTTCCATGGCCCTTTCCAGGCCCAGCCAGACGTCGCCTTCCCGAACGCTCGTGAGCGCCCGGCCTTGCCCCAGGAACACCGGATTCGGCCCGCCAAGCCCGTCAAAGGCGTTCACCAGAGTCGTAGTGCTCCCGATCTCTGCAATCAATGCGTCTACGTTTAACATGCCGGGGCCCCCGAATCCGTGCCCTCGCTCGAGCCTCCGCCTGGGCCTGGGTCGTTTCTGCCCTCTGAGTGCGCCTCCTTTTCTTGGAGCGTCCGCACGAGGAAGGTGGCGACGTCTATGCCGCGGGTCCCGCGCCCGAACCCGGCGTCCATTCCTGATTCGGTTGCGATGTCCCACGTGACCTGGGTGCCGCCGGCGACCAAAAGCACCCTGTCGCGGATGCCCTTTTCGACACACAGGCTAGCGAGCTTCTTCATGTTCATCCTGTGGACATCGGCATGGGTGATTATCATGCTTGCGAGGATCGCGTCGGCACCGACCTCGATCGCCGCGTTCACGAGTTTTTCAACAGGGCAGGACGTTCCCAGGTAATGGCACTCGATCCCGAAGCCCTCAAGCCCACCGTGCTTTATGTCTAGTATCTCCCGGAGCCCGACAGAGTGCTCGTCCTGGCCCACCGTGGCCGCGACGACCTTGACGCCTCCTCTCCGCCTCACGAACTCCCTGATTTCGTCAGGCGAAAGAGGCTTTTGCGGCTCTGGCGTCTTGAGGCTCGCGAGGTCTATCCCGAACGTCACCCTGCCCTTCACTTCCACCAGGGTGCCCTCCGCTGGATGCATGACCTCCTTGTGGATGACCTTGGGCTCCTCCAGTCCGAGCCTGCGCGCGGTCTCGAGCGCCGCCGCCTCTGCGCGGGCCTCGTCGATCGGCCAGAACATGGTCATGGTCACGACCCGGTCCGCAGCCCACTCGACCTCAGGATAAACCAGGCCCGGCGGCCCGGCCTCCAGCGTCGCGAGCCTCGTATCGACGTTGTCCGTGGGGTCAAGTTCATCGATGTATACTATCTTGTCGGGGTTGCACAGAGTGCATCCCCCGATGAGATCGCATGGCCGGTCCGCCCTCGTTCCCTCGGGGAGATGGTTGTCACCGAAGTGAGCGCACACCGGTGCCATATAGTCTGCGTCGCGCGGCACTATGGTCCCTGCCGCCACGCCCCCCTCGGGGTCTCGCGCTATCCCGTCGCCGTTGCGCTCCGGATACATTCCGGAGTCGACGAAGAAGCCTTGCCGCACAGCCTCGAAGTACCCGCCGACGTCCAAGATCTCCTCGAGGAACAATACCGCCCGCTCGGTGATCTCGCGCGCTTTCCGCTCCAGCTCGCCGTTGGGGTCGTCGTCAAGCTTCACCATGTCTCGCAGCCCGTCAAGCCCGATGAGCACCTGTTTGGCGGTGGCCAGGGCAGCGATGTTGTTGTAGTGCCAGGGGACGTTCCGTCCCTCGTCAGGCGTGATGGTGCTCTGGATGTCGGCGCTTGTGAGCCTCGATAACACGAGGTTAAGAGCGTGGGTGACGGTCGCCTCGCGCGTGGACGATTCTATGTACTTCGTGTTCATTTGGGCCCGGAACCTGTACCCTGCGAAGAGCCTGCGAAGGGCCACAGCATACGGCAGATCCAGGCGCATCTCTGGCGCAGGCGGGGCCGCAGGAGGGACGGTGGACAGGCATATGTTCTCCTTCGCCATCCCAACTTTCACTGAATAGGCGCAGTTGATGGCATGCTGCACCATCAGCTCAGGCGTGACCTTCCACGCCTCACGGGCAGTGGCGTTCGCATTGTGCGCTCCGTCGATCTGCGCCATGCCGGCCCATTGCATCAAGGTCTTGGCCACCGCCGCGTCGACGAATGACCGGTACATGTTGACGTTCCTGTACAGCACGTTGTACTGCGGGTCCTGGTGTGCGCCGTTCACGCCCTCCTCGGCGAAAAGCACGGCGATCTCTGGGCCCGCCACACCACTCACATACGAGTGGAAGTTTATCGGCCGGCCTACTTCGTCCTCGATGAGATCCAGTGCCTTGCGCGTCGCACGCACCTGTTTTCGCGTGATGGGGACACCGCCCACCCCTTCCGGAGTGCCTTCGATGAGCCCGTCGAAATGGCTTTGACCGGTGGTGCGGATGACCATTATGTGATCCGCCCCGTGCCAGGCCGCCATCCTCATCCGCCTTATGTCATCCTCGAACCGGCCCGACGCGATCTCCGTGGTCACGACCACCTCTGGCTGGGGGTCTATGCCACCGAAGTACTTCGCCGCAGGAAGCGCCACAGATCGATCCAGTGGGCGCGATATCTGGCGGTACTCGAATGGTCCGACCTTTGTGCCGGGCGGTAGCTTCTCACGCCAGACCCAGCCTCGCCGCCTGGGTCTGTAATGCTCGAGATCGCGGAGGATCTCCCGCACGTCCAGCTTCTCGTCGGGCCGCAGCGTCGCTCCAGCCACGTCGCCTCACCTCCCGGCACCGAAGAGGCTCACAGCCTCGTCCCACATCCTGCCCTCGGCCAGGGCGACGCCGGCCTCGCGCACGCTCATCCCTCGGGCGGTCGCGAGCTTCCACACCACGTGGCCCGCGCCCTTGCCGAGAAGGCCTCTCTCGACGCACCTATCCACGATGGCTTTCGCCTCCAGGCTGGAAAACCCCATCCGGAGGAGAACCGACCTTTCAATTGAGGGTGAAGTGTGGGTGCGCGCAAGCTCCACCAAAGGCTGCACCACTTTGTCCGCCAGCTCCCAAAAGTACCTCGCGAGCTCTTCATCGCTCATGCCGGCGAGATGCCGACGCCTCTCCTCGAAATCATCAGGCCGAACCATCACTCTGGGACCTCCCCTCCCCTTTGCAGCTCGCGGATGGTTTCCTCGACGAAGCCCACGGTCGAATTGGTATCATCAGCGAGGAACCTCACGTCCTCCGCGGATATCTGCCGACCTTTTGCGCAAGACAAGGCATTCCGTATGTAGGACCTGCGCATGTCGGCGAGGGATACGTCCTTGACGTGGATCTGCGACGGGTGAAGAGGTATGACTATCCGTTTTCCGGGGACGTTCTCGCGGGGATCCCCGCGTCTAATCTCGATCCCCATCTCGCGCGCGAACGAAAGCTGCGCATAAGGGTGCTTCCCTGCTCCCGTGTACTCGGTCTCCTGCACGACCACCACCTGGTCGCGATCCATCTCCCGCGCTACGGCGATGGCAGCGGCGAGCGACGTGTTCCCCGCGGGACCTCGCTCCATCCCCTCGAGCTTCGCCAGCATCTCGGTGACGTAAAAGACCTCGCCCTGGGTCACGGTGACGTACCTGTCCATGTAGCGCAGGGGCCTCGCGGCGTTTCGAGGAACATCCGCCCTATCCGGCCACGTCGCAAATGGAATCCCGAAGCCCGTGTGCCCGGTCGTAAAGGATTTCCTGTTGAAATCGGTGTCGCTGGCCATGTGAAGCCCGAGAAGGTCGACGCTCGCAGCGATGACCTGAGTGTGCCGGCACCCCGCCTTGCGGAGACCCCGCGCCGTTCCGGTAACATTCCCGCCGCCCGCGTGGGTCACGATGACCGCATCCGGGAAGCGCCCTGTCATCCGCAGCGTCTCCGTGCCCACCTCGTACCCGAGGGTCTCGATGCCCGCGACGCTAAACGGCGTATAGAGGGAAGCGTTGAAGAAACCTGTCTCCTCGAGGAGCCTCAGGAAGACGTAGAAGAGCTCGGGCCCCACTGTGAGCTGGTGGACTTCGGCCCCGTACGCTTCGCACGCCCGTCCCTTCTCAATGATCTCGGGCTGGCCGCGCCCCTTCGAATCGTAGGTTTCTTGCACAATGATGCACTTGAGGCCACGCTTAGCGGCCTGCGACGCCACGGCTGCCCCGTAATTGCCGCTGGTTGCGGCTATGACCCCTGGATACCCCTTCTTCTTGGCACAGTACACGGATACCGACGCGCGCCTGTCCTTAAAGCTCCCCGACGGATTCGCAGATTCGTCTTTCACCAGGATCCGGGCGCCCTTGCCAGGAGCGGATATCCGCCGCACCACCTCGGTGATGTTGCGGAGCTCGACCAGGGGCGTCCGCCCGACGCTCGTTTCTTCCTGGATGGCGTGGACTTCGTCGAGCGTGTACCCGACCTCGTCCATCATCCCCTCGTAATCAAAGGCGATCGCGCCGAGCTCGAACTTCTCGTAGTCGATGCCCACCGCCGATCTCATGATGTCTTGGCGCCTCGCCATGACATCCGCGTAACTCGTGCCGGGCATCACGGTTCACCACCCTCTTTGTTCCTCCCGGCCTCCCGTGCGCCGAGAAGCCCCCATAGTTCCTCGCCAATGTGGAGGAGCTCGGGCACGGGCCTAGCAAAGGAATGGGGGTACGGAGGATTCACCGCGACCAGCCGTCCCCTGACCTTTCTCCCAAGCACCGTGGTGATCGTCACCTCATCTCCAACGAGCGCGTCGTGGTCCAGATACCCCTTGATTCGCAGCTCCAAAGGAACCTTCTGGGTGTCCTCGGGGACTTGCGGGGCCCGCTCGCCAGGTTTCAGAATGATCGAGTGCACCTGCACGTACTCCCCGGACCGCACGCGCCTCTTGTTTTCTGACTCCGGAACGTTCACGTCACACATGCTCCCTGCGTCCTCCCTCCCCCCGGGCGAGCTTCGCTATGTCTCCCATGAAGCACGCGGGCACACGCAGGTCTTTCATGGTGACAAGCCCGGGCTCCGCATTCAACACGTGCGGGATCATGTTCACCGCGATGGCGATCGTGCCGGTGCCGCCCGGGATCTCCGGCTTTATCGCTAGGTTCACGGGCGGGGTGCCTTCGATCCAGATGTAGTCCCCGGTCTCCACGCCTTCCAGACCCGGCAGAACCTGTTGCGGATGTTCGAGGGTGATCACTTCCTCCCCGTTCATGAAGGCATGAGCCGTGTGATTGCAGCCCGCAACCATCCCGGGCTTCACGTCGACGTAAGGCGTCTTGCGCCTCGTGGCCGAGACGATGGGCTCGCGGGTCTGCCTGATCTCGTCAAGCTTCCACCCGAGCGCATCCGCGATCATACCGCATGACTGGACAAACCCGATGTGTCCGACTATGGTGCCTTTAGCAAGCCCATCTCTGAACTCCTCGACGGTGGTGCCCACGCCCTGGGTCCGCATGACCGTCGGCCCGAAAGGAGAGAGGTCGTTGACGCGCCTGGCCTTCACTCTTCTGACCCCGGTGCAGATGCCGGTGAGAGCGATTATGAGAGTATCGAGGACAAACCCTGGATTGATGCCCGTGCCGAGCACGCTCACCCCGTACTTGCGCGCAAGCTGGTCGATCTCTGCAGCAAGCTTCGGGTCGCTTTGCCAGAGATACGCCATCTCCTCCGCCACCGTGATGACATCCGACCCCGCGGCCATGGCCGCGTCCAGCTGGTGATAGATCTCTTTCGCAAACGACGAGGTGGCATGAAGCACCACGTCCGCGCCCGCCTCGAGGGCTTCCTCCGGATTGCTCGTGACCCTCACGCCAAGCTCGCGTCCAACCCCGAGTACCTCCCCCAGATCGCGCCCTGCTTTCTCTGGCCTCGAGGCTACGGCCCCAACGATCCTGACTCCTTTACGCTCTAGCAGGGCTCTCGCCATGCCGGAGCCCATCGCACCGAGCCCCCAACATACCACCGTGACATCGTCCACTGCGATCACTCCCCCTTGCATAGTTCCTGGTGAGCTGCGCAGCACCGAACCGGCAGCCGGAGCCTACTCGCTGCATACTCTGTCAACTGGCCGCACCGAACCGCGAGCGGCGCGCCTCGTGCCACCGTTGCCTCACGCATGCTTGGATGACCAGCCCGCTCGGCCGCATCTATGCAGCTATGCATAATTATGCACCCACTGCATACGCGCGGCCGAAAAATGTGCCGCCTCCCCCACTCAGATGTTCGGCAGCTTCTCGCACTTAGGTTCCCTAGTTTTCCCTATGGTATTCTACTCGATGCTCCGGATTCCTGCCCCACCAAACGTGAGAGGGAAGCGGGAAGCCGTGGGCGGGCGGAACTCGCGGGGGCGCAGGTGGCAGTGCAACCGTGCGAGGTGCGGGCAGGCCGTTCCGGAGCAAATCGAGGGATCGAAAGCGAAACGGGCCGCCGAAACGGGCCGCCCATGAACGGGCGGCCCATCCTCAGGAACACGTGACACAGCTAGCTTCGGGAAATCGGGGGTATCTCCACGTCCTCACTCAGCAGGACTCGTAGTAGAGCTGGTCCGGGACCGGTGCGGGCGGACCGTCCTGAACAATCGCTGGCAGCACCCGCTCTTCTTCGTCCTCCGCGTTCCGCTGCCCCTCGCACAGCTCGTCCCGGCGCTGAAGCGCGACGTCGAGCACTTCGTCCATGTGCTCCACGAATACCAGCTTCATGTCGTCGAGGACGCTCTTCGGGATCTCCTCGGTGTCCTTGCGGTTCTCGCTGGGAAGCACCACCGTGAAAACCCCCGCCCGGTGCGCCGCTACGACTTTCTCCTTCACGCCGCCCACAGGCAGGACCCTTCCCCGCAAGGTGATCTCGCCGGTCATGGCGATGTCGCACCTCACCGGCCTGCCAGAAAGGGCGGACGCGAGGGCGGTCGCCATCGCGATCCCGGCGGAGGGCCCGTCCTTCGGTATAGCGCCCTCAGGCACGTGGATGTGCACATCCCGGTCCTGATAGAAATTGGGGTCTATCCCGAGATCATCCGCGCGGGACCTGATGTACGTGAAGCCGGCCTGCGCGGACTCCTTCATCACCTCGCCCAGCTTGCCCGTGAGCGTGAGCTTCCCGGTGCCTTTCATAACCGAGACCTCGATGGCCAGGATATCACCGCCCACCTCTGTAACAGCGAGACCGGTCGCAACGCCCACCCTGTCCTCGGACTCGGCGACGCCGTACCTGTACTGCGGTATGCCGAGGTACCCTTCAACGTCGGCTGGCCCCACAACTATGCGAGCGCCCTCGGCGTCAGACGGCGCGCTCACCACCTTCTTCGCGATCTTCCTCAATATCGAGGAGATCTCCCTCTCGAGCCCGCGCACCCCCGCCTCCCGGGTGTACTGCCTGATGATCGTCCTTATGGCGTCCTCGGTGAACTCGATGTTGTATCGCTCGAGCCCGTTCTCCTTCAACTGCTTCGGCACGAGGAAATGCAGGCCGATCTGCACCTTCTCTTCCTCGGTGTAGCCTGGTATGGAAATGATCTCCATGCGGTCCGCAAGCGGCTTGGGGATGGCATGGAGCACGTTCGCCGTCGTTATGAACATGACGTCGGACAGGTCGAACGGGATCTCGATGTAGTGATCGCCGAACGCGAAGTTCTGCTCAGGATCAAGGACCTCGAGAAGCGCCGACGAAGGGTCTCCCCGGAAGTCGTAGCTCATCTTGTCTACCTCGTCGAGGAGGATCACCGGGTTCTTCGAGCCAGCTTGACGCATGGCCTGGATGATCTTGCCAGGGAGCGCACCTACGTATGTGCGACGGTGCCCGCGGATCTCGGCCTCATCCTTTATGCCGCCCAGCGAGAACCTGACGAATTTCCTGTCAAGCGCCCGAGCTATGGACTTGCCAAGGGAGGTCTTGCCCACGCCAGGCGGCCCGACGAGGCAGAGGATCGGGCCCTTGAGCTTGCTTGTAAGTTGGCGGACGGCCAGGAACTCAAGGATGCGCTCCTTGACCTTCTCCAAGCCGTAATGATCCTCGTCAAGGACCTTGGCCGCGGCCTCGATATCCAAGCGGTCCTGGGTCTTGCGTGTCCACGGGAGAGCCAAGAGCCAGTCAAGATAGGTTCGCACCACGACAGCCTCCGCAGCCATGGGAGGCATCTTCTCGAGCCTCTCCACCTCACGGAGCGCCCGTTCCTCGACTTCCTTGGGCAGGTCCGCGGCAGCGATCTTCTCGCGGTATTCCTCGCCCTCCTGGGACTTGTCGTCCCGTTCGCCGAGCTCCTTCTGTATGGCCTTCATCTGCTCGCGGAGGTAATACTCCTTCTGGGTCCTCTCCATTTGCTTTCGCACGCGCGAGTTGATCTTCTTCTCAAGCTCGAGGATTTCCATTTCCTTGAGCAAGATGGCGCACAGTCTCTCCAGCCTAAGCCTGGGAGACGCAGCCTCGAGCACCTTCTGTTTGTCCTCCGTTCGCAGAGGCAGATGGGCCGCTATGTCGTCAGCGAGTCTCCCTGGGTCTTCTATTGTTTGGACGGATGCCAGCACTTCGGTGGGTATCTTCTTGCCGACTCTGACGTAGGACTCGAAGTACCCAAGAACGCTGCGCATGAGGGCTTCGGTCTCCTTGGTCATGCGCTCGGAAACCTCGAGGGGCTCGATTCTCACCTTGTAGAACGGATCGACCTGCGTGTACTCGGCGATCCTCGCGCGTTGCACGCCTTCGACCAGCACCCTGATGGTGCCGTCCGGGTACCTGGCGAGCTGTTTGACCTCAGAAATCGTGCCGACCTCGTAGATCTCCTTCGGCGTTGGCTCGTTCACCTTGGCCTGCTTCTGAGCCGCAAGAAGGATGAGCCTGTCATTCATCATCGCGTCTTCGAGCGCGGCCACAGACCTATCTCTGCCCACGTCGAGCGGAACGGTCATGAACGGAAACACGATCACGCCACGCAATGGGAGAAGAGGTACCAAGTCCTTCGTTCTTGCTGCTTTGGTTTCGTCCTTTGGCATGCTGCATCTGCACCTCCTCGGCTACTCAGGTGGACTCGTCCCCGCTTCACACCACGAGCGGCACCGCGCCGCGTGCCCGCGTCCCCGCGTCCCGATGGGATGCTCGGCGATCCGCGGCCGGCCCGGGCGCTCTCACTAGTCAGTGTATTCTGCCCGGCGTGTCCGATTCCTGCCCTTGGCTGCGCGGGCGGGCCGCACCCACTTCCCCTGCGTCCCTTCTGGGCCGTCCCGGTTCACGATGCGCTGCGCCTGATCTGACAGTGCGGGCGTGGTGAATGGATGGCGTCCAGTGGCTGAGCATCCAATGGCTGGCCGAACACAACAACGAGAAAACGAGGAAAGCCCTGCCTCACAGGCAAGGCTATCACAGAAGCAGGCATTATGTCAACGCGGGGCAGCTGTCAGTTTCTGTAACAACGAGGAGACTCTAGCAACCTGCAGACACGCCTGCAGCAACTGCCTGCTGAGGCCGGGTGCCGGTCCCAAGACACCCTGAGAGCGTCCCCGTCTCGACGACCATCGCCGCCTGTACCACCTCTTCGATGCGGTCCACAGGCACGACGGTGATGTCTTCCCTCCCGGCGAAGCTCTCCTGCCAGTTGTCGCGCGGGACCAGGACTTTCTTGGCCCCGGCCAACGCCGCGGCCTCGACTTTGGCCACGATCCCGCCGACCGGCTTCACATAGCCCCGTATTGACACCTCTCCGGTCATGGCCAGTTCGTTGTCCACAGCACTCTGGGTGATGGCCGAGTAGATAGCCGTCACGATGGCCACCCCTGCCGAAGGCCCGTCGAGCGGGATCCCTCCCGGGAAGTTCACGTGGATGTCGTAGTCCTCCGGCCTTACCGCGAGGAACTTGCGCAGGACGGTGATGACGTTCTCCACGGAGCCCCTCGCCATGCTCTTCCGCCGCATTATCCGCCCGGTCTCGCCCATCTCCTCCTCGTCGATGAGGCCGGTCGTGATGACTTTGCCAGTGCCTCTCTCCACGGGCACGGCTGTGGCCTCGATCTCCACGAGCATCCCATTCATCGCGCCGTACACAGCAAGCCCGTTTGCGTACCCGACTTGAGGAGCCGAGGGAACCTTCTTGAAAGGCCTCGGCGAGTACTGACCCGAATTCACCACCCACTCCACGTCCGCCCTGGTGACGACCTGCCGCCCTGATGTGAGCGCGGCGCCACCCGCGATCTGAAGGATGTTCACGGCGTCGCGCCCGTTGGAGGCGTATTTCTTAATGACCTCGAGCGCGCCCGTCTCTAGCACGAAGCCAGCTTTCTGAGCCGCGTTCGCGGCGATGATCCCGACCTCGTCCGGGGTCAGGGCCCTGAAGAAGACCTCGATGCACCTGCTCCGGATCGCCGGCGGGATCTCCTCCGGAGACCTCGTAGTCGCGCCGACCAGGCGGAAATCCGCCGGGAGGCCGTTCTGGAATATGTCGTGGATGTGCTGTGGGATATTCGGGTCCTCTGAACTATAGTAGGCGCTCTCCAGGAAGACCTTTCTGTCCTCAAGCACTTTCAGCAGCTTGTTTATCTGAACTGGATGAAGCTCGCCGATCTCGTCAATGAAGAGGATGCCGCCGTGGGCCTTCGTCACCGCCCCTGGCTTGGGCTGCGGGATGCCCGCTATCCCCAGCGGACCGGCGCCCTGGTATATGGGGTCGTGGACCGATCCTATCAAGGGGTCCGCTATCCCCCGGTCGTCGAATCTGGAGGTGGCGCCGTCCACCTCAACGAACTTCGCCCACTGCTTGAAAGGCGAGCGCGGGTTCTTCTTTGCCTCCTCCAGAACAACCCTTGCAGCGGCTGTCTTGCCCACACCCGGGGGTCCGTACATTATCACATGTTGCGGGTTGGGTCCACAGAGAGCAGCCCGCAACGCCCGGAGCCCCTCCTCTTGCCCAATGATATCCTTGAGCGTCGTAGGCCGGGTTTTCTCTGACAATGGCTCCGTGAGGGATATGCTCCGCAGCTTTTGGAGCTTCTCCATCTCCTTGCGGGACTCCCGGTCCACAGCGATCCTGTTCCCCTGCTGCGTTCTCAGGAGGTTCCAGAAGTACAGGCCTATGACGATCCCGAAGAAGAGGTTGATGAGCCCGAACACGTTGCTTGCGAAGTCCATGGGAAAGCCGCCTCTGCCATGCTGGATGGGTGTTTCTCACGCTTATTATGTCCATGGCGCCAGCGCTTAAGTGCAAGGCCAGAACATCAAAAAGAAAGGAGGCCTTTGCCAGGCCTCCCGTCACAACCCAGAGGAGCCAGACAACGTGGCCCCCTGTCTTGCTATGCGGTTTCTTCCCTTTTCTTCGCCGTCTTCCGCTCCTGCAACACCAAGGTAGGCTTCGCCAGGCCCTCCACCACTTCCTTGGTCACGACGACCTTCTTGACATCTGTCCGTGATGGGACCTCGTACATGATGTCGAGCATGATCTTCTCCAGGATGGAGCGCAGCCCCCTCGCCCCGGTGTTGCGCGTTATGGCCTGCTTGGCCACGGCCACGAGCGCATCCTCGGTGATCTCTAGCTCCACGCCGTCCAGCTCGAACATCCTTTTGTACTGCTTCGCAAGCGCATTCCTCGGTTCTGTGAGTATCCTCACGAGGGCGCGCTCGTCGAGAGCGTCAAGCGGCACCACCACGGGCAGCCTGCCTATGAACTCGGGAATGAGCCCGAACTTGAGGAGGTCTTCAGGCATGACCTGCCTCAGCATATCGCCGATGTTCGCATCGACCTTGGGCCGGAGTTCCGCCCCGAAGCCGAGCGTTTTCTTTCCTATTCGGTTCTGTATGATCTTCTCAAGCCCCTCGAATGCTCCCCCGCATATGAACAAGATGTTCGTCGTGTCTATCTGGATGAACTCCTGGTGCGGGTGTTTTCGACCACCCTGCGGAGGGACGCTCGCGATCGTGCCCTCGAGGATCTTCAGGAGAGCCTGTTGCACGCCCTCGCCGGACACATCGCGCGTGATCGACGGGTTCTCGGACTTCCGCGCTATCTTGTCAACCTCGTCGATGTAGACGATGCCCTTCTCAGCCTTCTCGATGTCGTAATCGGCCGCCTGGATCAGCCTGAGCAGGATGTTCTCCACGTCCTCGCCGACATAACCCGCCTCTGTGAGCGAGGTGGCGTCGGAGATCGCGAAGGGCACATTCAAGATCTTTGCCAACGTTTGTGCGAGCAACGTCTTCCCGACGCCCGTGGGGCCGAGCAATAGGATGTTGCTCTTCTGAAGCTCCACGTCGTCGACCCGCGCATTCGCGCCGATCCGCTTGTAATGGTTGTACACCGCCACCGCTAGGGTCTTCTTGGCATCCTCTTGGCTGATGACGTATTGATCCAGGATCTCCTTGATTTCCTTGGGCTTCGGGATGTTGCCCAATTCGACATCCGCTTCTTCGCCCAGCTCTTCCTCGATGATCTCATTGCAGAGCTCGATGCACTCGTCGCAAATGTAGACACCAGGCCCAGCTATGAGCTTCTTGACCTGGTCCTGAGCCTTGCCACAGAACGAGCATTTGAGCTGGCCTTTTTCGTCGCCGAATTTGAACACCCTACCACCCCCTACTTCTTCTTGGTCCTGAAGATCTCATCTACGATGCCGTAAGCTTTCGCCTCCTCAGCCGACATGAAGAAATTCCTGTCTGTGTCCGCCGCTATCTTCTCCATGGGCTGTCCTGTATGCTTCGCCAGGATCTGCTGTGTTATCTCGCGCAGCTTGACGATCTCCCTCGCCTGTATCTCGATGTCGGTGGCCTGACCCTGGGCTCCACCAAGCGGCTGATGGATCATCACTCTTGAGTATGGGAGTGCGTACCTCTTGCCCTTCGTGCCCGCCGCCAGGAGGAGCGCCCCCATGCTGGCGGCCATGCCGATACACGTGGTGGCGACATCAGGCTTGATGTACTGCATCGTGTCGTATATGGCCAGCCCGGACGTGACCACGCCGCCAGGGCTGTTGATATAAAGGTTGATGTCTTTGTCCGGATCCTCTCCCTGGAGGAACAGCATCTGGGCGATGACGAGGTTTGCGACGTCATCGTCTATTGGGCCGCCGATGAAGATGATCCTGTCCTTCAGCAGCCTCGAGTATATATCGTAAGCCCGTTCCCCGCGGTTGGTCTGCTCTACGACGATCGGGACAAGATTCACGATCGACCCCTCCTCCCTTGCATCCTGATCATATGTCGGTTCTCGCGCTCACTCGCCACTGGCGTCGCCCGCGCCGCCCGCGAGCTGAACCAATCGATCTATCGTCTTCTCCCTGACTATTGTCTCTTCTATATTGTGAATACGCCCTGTCCTTGTCAAGAGTTCCCGTACCTCGTCGACGGGCCGGCCTTGACGAGATGCGATCTCGGCGATTCGCGAGTCTACTTCGTCGCGACTGGCGGCAAATCCTTCCGCCTTGCTTATGGCATCAAGCACCAGATCGGCCTTGACCAGTGCCCTAGCCTCATCCCGGTAACTTCGCCTGAGCGCTTCCTCGTCCATGCCGCACGCGTCCAGGTATCCTTCGAGCGTCATGCCCTGCTGGGCAAGGTTCTGAGTGAGATCCATGATCATGGAGTTCACCTGACGATCCACGAGGGCCTCAGGGACATCCACCTCGGCTTCCTGCGTGATTCTATCCACGACCGCCTTTCTGTATTCCACCTCGGCCCGGCTCTGCGCCGATTTCTGAAGTCGCTCCCGGATGTCTCGCCTCATGGCGTCCAGGCTGTCGTAGCCGCCCACGGCTTTGGCGAACTCGTCATTCACTTCAGGCAGCTTCCTGACCCGGATATCCTTGATGGTCACATGTGCCTGCGCTGGTTTTCCCGCAAAAGCCTTGTCCGGGTAAGTCTCCGGCACGGTGGTCTCGATCGCCCGCGCCTCGCCGCGCTTCAGCCCGATGAGGCCCTCACCAAGTCCTGGAAGATCCTGCTTTGGCGCTGCCTCCACGGTTAGATCCTTGCCGCCGCCTCTCACCTCAAGAGGCTTGCCGTCCGAGACGAGCTTGAGGTCCACAGTGACGAGGTCCCCCGCCTCCACGGTATCGCGGGCAACCGGCTCTGCCGTGGCCCGGTTTCTACGGAGAACCTCAATGTAACGGTCAACCTCGTCGTCGCCGACCTCGGGGACCGTCTTCTCCACCCGTATGGCGCGATAGTCCGGGAGCTTCACCTCCGGCCTCACGAGCACCTTCGCCTTGAATCTAAGCGGCTTCCCCTCTTCGATCTGCTCTATGTCGAAATCGGGCTCGTCCACGGGGTCGATGCCCGTTTGTCTCACGGCCTCCACGTAACCGGTCGGCACGAGGCGCTTCAACGCATCCTCGTACAGCGCCCCCTTGCCCAACCTCATCTCAAGGATCTGGCGCGGGACTTTGCCCTTCCGGAAACCGGGCACCGTGACGCGCTGGGCCAGCCTCCGATAGCTCTCGTTGAGCGCCCGGTCGACCTGGGCCTCATCCACCTCGATATCCAAGTGAGCGAAGTTCCCCTCTATTCTCTCCACCGCAGCCTTCACCATATTCGCCGCCACGAAGCCACGGGACCTTGCCGCCCCGGGCGATCGGCAGCCTCCCTCCTCTTCGATTGTCCTTCGTCCGCCTTCCGCCGCGGTTCAGCGCAACGCACAAAAACAATACCTCGGTAGGCGCCGATCCAGCGACCGCCGAGGCAGTGTCGTGCGACTCCTTCGGCCGTTGGTATTCTAACACGCGTGCAGGACGTTGTAAAGGCAGCCCTAGCCGACCTACCTTGCCCTGACGGGGATCTCGTGTGCTCCTACCCGGTAGGCGGCTGGTTCGGAACTCCTAAGGCTTTCGTCCAAGTCGTCTATGCCAGCCTGCGGCTGACCCCATCGAAAGGATGTAGATGGCAGCCATCGATCGTTTTCAAGGTAGTCGCCCATGGTGGCCAGGTGCCGCCGCCACGGAGGGATTGAAAACGACAACTGAGTGCTACTTTCAAGACAGTCGTCCGTGACGGCGGGCTGCCGCCGCCATCAAGAAGATGAGGCTAGCGACCGCCGCCCGTTTTCGGGGTAGAAAGCTGTTCCCTGTAGAAGGATATGTGACGGAGGCAGCGAAATACTTTTACGAGAATCAATATAGCCTATGTTGCATATAGCATCGCGTCATTCGAATATACAGACAACAACTTTGCGTCCTGCAATGGGACGTGCGTGGACGCTATGATCACGGCCCTATAAGCGGTCGCTTCGGGCCGCGGGAGCGAATAGCGAGACCGGCCACGCACCTGTTTAGGTGTGTGGCCGGTTATTTCGCCCCTGCAGGTCCGCGGGCACACCAATGGGATCGGGGTGAAATGGGATGGAACTCGCTCGAAGAGCAAGGCGCTGGTGGCACCGGCAGCTCATAATCAACCCGGGTCGCGTTGATTCCTGGCTCGTGAGCCTCCTCAGCATCCTCGCAACGGCTGGCATCGTAGCGGTGATCGTGCGCTTCATGGGGTAGCCGCTTGTCATCTTGTGTTCCGAGGCACGCCGCGAAGCCACTTGGTGACTTCCGTCGAGCCCTCTTCGCGCCACGCCCCGCCGAGCGAGGCGAGGAAGGTGAAGTACGGGCTGGGCCCACGGGGCTTTCCGTTGTTGGCCGCGTGCCCGGTAAGGAAAAGCGCCTTCCTCGCCCTGGTTATCGCGACGTAAAACACCCGACGCTCTTCCGCGCCTTTCCTTTCCTTGAGCGCGGGGTACGAGGGGAATTCATGCTCCGACAAGCCCGCCACGAAGACGATGTCGAACTCGAGCCCCTTCGCCTGGTGGACGGTGAGCACCCTCACGCGCTCGTCGTTGGGATCCAGACGATCCACGTTTCTTGCGAGCGCCACGAAGCCGAGAAGCGACTCGAGGGACGAAAGGGCGTCCAAGTCTGCGGAATCGCGATCCTTGAAGACGCGAAGGAGCTCTTCGAGGTTGGCGAGGCGTCGCGCTCTCTCGGGGTCTCTCGCATAGTACTCGCGCAGCCCCGACTCGTTGAGCACCCGGTCGAGCAACTCGTGAGGTCGCAGTCGACCCAGTTCCCGGCGCAGCCTAGCCACCTCTTGCGCGAGAGACGAGAACGCGGCACCTACATCCTTCACCGCGCGCATCCTTTCGGGGGCCGTGGCTCTCACGAGCGGCGCGAGACACGTGATAATGCTGCAGGTCGCCTCAACGTCGTCCGCCGCCCGATGCGTGGGCAACGCCGCCACGTTCAGCCTCCGGCACAGCGCCTCAAGGGAAAAGTCGTCACCGCCCAGAAAGCGTCGGGCCATTTCAAGAGTATCGATGTACTCGGCGGGGCCACCCGTCCCGAGGCCCAGGCGTTGCCGGTACGCCGCGAGCATGCGCGCGTCGAAGCCCACGTTGTGCCCGACGAGCACACTGCCCGCTGCAAAACGATCGAACTCTTCGAGCGCACGCCGCGGATCCTCGCCGTTTGACGCAAGGAACGAGTCGGAAAGCCCGTGGACCTCTTCCGACTCGCCGACGCTCACCGTGTTTCTCAAATACCGGTGGAATCGCGCTGTCGCCTTGCCCTTTTCCAACCTGACAGCCGCGAGCTCCACGATCTCGTCAGAGGCCGGGTCGAGCCCGGTGGTCTCCGTGTCGAACACGGTGACGACGCCTCCCCCGAGCGCAGCGAGGAACGTGCCAAATGGATCTCCTGTGGTAAGGGTCGATTCGGCCACCATATCGGGGAGACGCAGGCCGGCCTGTTCTGCCTCCAGAACCCGTGAAACGGTCCGGTCGCCGATGTTGCGTGGAGGACGTTGCAGGATACGCCGGAAGCTACGCCCGTCCGCTGGGCTGCAAAGGAACCGGAGGTACGCCACGGCATCCTTCACCTCCTGGCGCCGGAAGAACTCGTATGCCTCCACGGTGAGGTGAGGAATGCCGTGTTTCTGGAGCGCTTCGGAAATGGCCGCTCCCCGGCTGTTGGCCCGGGTAAGGACGCCTATCCGCCCATACGGGACACGGCCCGCCGCGTCACCACCCGGCCCGACATTGGCGAGAGTTCGGATCTTGCGGGCGATCCAGTCCGCCTCCGCCTCGCTATCGCGCCCGAAATGCACGATCACCGGGTCTCCAACGTCGGCTGACGGGGCTGGTTGCGCCACGCCGCGCACGCTGTACTCCCGGGCCACGCACCCGGCCAAACCCACGAGCACGCGGGTCGCCCGGTGATTCCGCGTGAACGAGAAGTCCCTGGCACCCGGGAAGTCCGCACGGAAGCTGCTCAGCACTTTGTCGGGCATGGAACCCCGCCACTCATAAATGGTCTGGTCAAAATCGCCTGCAAGAACGAGGTTCCTCGAGCGCCAAGCCAGCGCTCGCACGATCTCATATTCCGAGAAGTGGGTATCCTGCATCTCGTCCACCTGGATCATGGAGAAGCGAGATTCCCAGCGGCGCCGGATGCCGGGAACGAGTGCTAGCATCGCACGGGTGAAGTAAACGAGATCCCCGAAGTCAAAGGCATGATTGGACGCGAGCTCGCGTTGGTACTCAACGGCTAGCGTGCGGTACGCCGCGGTGAGACCTTGAAAGACATCGTCGGCCACCGTGCCCAGCGAGAGCGCGGTATGAGGTGCCTCGCTCTTAGCTCTCTCGATGACATCATAGATGTCGGACACCTTGGGCTCGCGGTCGCCACGCCTGTACGCCGGTGCAACGACGACCGGTGCAGGAGGGCCTCCGCGCCGCGATATCTCGCCTGCCGTCCGCCTCAGGATGGATCGAAGGATCTCGGCCGAGTCTTCGTCGTCGAAGATGGTGAAATCCGAGGGGAGGCCGACCGTCTTCGCCTCGAGTCGAAGCATCCACGCGCACAACGCGTGAAAGGTGCGAACCACGACTCTCTTCGCGCGGTCGCCGCAGTGAACCGCGACGCGCTGACGTAGCTCCTCCGCAGCCCGGTTGGTGAACGTGAGGCACAGGATGCGAGACGGCTCCACCCCGCGCCTAATCGCCTCGGCCGTCCGCTCTGCCAGGGCGAGGGTTTTGCCCGTTCCCACGGGAGCATGGAGGACCGCGCAGCCATCCTGAAACTCAACGAAGGCCCGCTGCTCGTCATCGAGCTCGATGTCTTCAGGCACGTTACGCCCCGCCGCGAGGGTCACAGCCCTTCCGGACAAGCTTCTACTAGGCATCCCCTGACCCGCCATCTTGCCACGCCACCTCTTCGGCAGCGCCCCGGACCCGGCCGATACCGGGAACCGGGGCCCGTTCCGCCAGCCAGAATAGCTATTGGTGGCTAACTTCGACGGGTTCTGGGGCTATCCTGCCACGGCAGGATAAATCTGCCTGAGCGCGCCACGCGTCGAGTCCGGGAGTAGTACAACTCCGCATGCCTCGGAATGACCCCAGGGCAGACGAATGCGGCCCAAAACATGAAAACAGGCGACGGTTAGGCAATGCCAACCGTCGCCTGTTTGCGTTTTCCCAGCGTACAAGCCCCGTAACAACAGGATGGGGTGGATGATGGGATTCGAACCCACAGCCTCTGGAGCCACAGTCCAGCGCTCTCACCATTGAGCTACATCCACCGCAAAACCTTCGTCGCCCTCATGCCGCGACACTCACAGGATACCACAGAAATCCCGACGCGTCAAGGCCGCACAGCCGCGCAGCAGGATTTCCGCAAACGGGTCCGGGGCTGCCGGGATATGGTAGGCTGCCAGCGGA